>Ga0126342_10016914_pt1 | contig 12664 bp, 6 predicted proteins | sample Cyp1metagenome_FD_92528 | JGI IMG/M metagenome (GOLD analysis project Ga0126342, IMG submission 92528) | Coral microbial communities from Lord Howe Island, Old Settlement Bay, Australia - Cyphastrea 1 metagenome | ecosystem: Host-associated > Invertebrates > Cnidaria > Coral ...
ACATTAGTATGTTGGGTGCGTTTTGAGTTAATGATGAATGATGCACATGGGCGTTGATCAAAATAAAGGTATCTGTGGCAGCTGCAATCGCCGATCAACCGCGAATCAACCGCGATCCCAACGGTATCAGTCGCGGGAGTGTTCTTTCGTATACGACGCTATTTTGCGCAGAGACTTGTCAAAACATGACTGAGTATCACAGCATCTAGTAGACATGGCGTGAACCAGGGCCATACTCAGGCGGTTTGAACAATCGCGGATTAATCGCGGATCAACCGCAAACCAATCGCGAATTTCATCGACATTTTCTGAAAATTGAAATGATCTGGCTCATGAGACGACGAACTTTGTTGTTATGATTCTTCTTTGCTATCGGCTATCACTACGAACACAGATTCCAGGCAGACCCGAATGTAAGTCCAAAAACAACTTATAATGCGAATCATATTGGTGTCTCCTCTTGCAATAGTTGATTCTCATACAAGAAATGTTTGTCTCAATCGCGAACCAATCGCCGATCAATCTCCATGCAGGGTTCTACCATCGCGGATGTTGTAAACATAGGGATTTCACCTCAAATTTAACTTCAACACTAATGCAAATTCATCCGTAGCTAGCAATGATCGCATGTTGTAAGGATCTCAACTCTCCTCGGTTCCTTAGCTCCTGCCATATCCATGGCCAGACCTGTTTTGAAATCACAAAATAATCGGAACATCACTGGAATAAATTGTCCATGGTAACACAATAATGGTGCATAAACGCGGTCATTACATAGTGGGACCCCCAAGATAGCAAAAATTGTTTTTAACTGTGTTATTTCGATGGGGTTATAAATTTACATAATTTTTATAATTCATAAATCAACTTACAACTAGTGGCCCCCACTATGCAACTGACCTATCTCAACCTGGGGGAGTCCGAACCCTCCTTTCGTACAAGCGTCAAACTCTTCAATGCCTCGGCAGCTTGTTCCGCCGCCAAATTCATCAGCCTGGGATCGCGTTGCTGTTGGCAGCGTCACTGACCCTATTGGCCAGCATTTCAGTGCCCATTGAACTGATGTTTGCGGCGTTGAGGTGATTGACGTTTATATAGTTTTATGTAAAAAAAAAACATGCAAACACATTATTCTTAGGAGCCTGAAGAGGATCATGATAATAAAGATACCGCTAGTATCATGATCATCATCATATGAATCAACATCGTAATCTTGATTTCTTAAGCTGTCCATAATTACGTTAGAAACACAAATAATCCATCTATGTTTCAATGGTCATATGTATGGTTAGATGTTCCATATGTTCCACTATAAACCATCTATTTTGGGGTACCTCCATGACTATGGAAATCTCCAGTCATGACAGCCAGTTTCCCCGTTCAGAACGTCCTGTTCCAGTCCCAGAGTCGACTCCAGTGCACCACTCCAGGGTCCGCATGTTGCAAAGAGGTATTTGCTCATGGCCTCATCCGCCAAAGAGCTTGGAAGCGATGAGGCAACATGGGAATACTGTGCGCGATCTTGCAAATAAGTCCATATAATTATTATGTAATATATATATATAGGTGACATGTGGATATATCACCATGATTTACATATAATCATGATATACATGTATATATAATATATATATATATATATATATATTACACATTGTATTTACAGATATTCAGGCGGGCATGATATTGTCTTATGAAACAAAACCTGTTGCCTATCCAAGGTTTACTCAGAAATAACCACCAGTAAACTATTGAGGATGTCACCTACATGAGAGTCATGCAAAACAATGGTGTTCTGACAATCCCAAAAAGTCATGATTGATGACACCGATATATGGATCCGTTGGAAAATATATGGACTTGTAAACATACCTTGAAAACCAAGGTCATTTAGGTTCTCGGTCAGGTATTTGTCTAGGGATCAATCTATGTATATATGTATAATATATGTATTATATATGTGTGCATCTGTATAAGAGTATGCATATATAATTACACGCATGTGCCGCATGTGTGTATGTATGGCAAATACACACCATTTATATATTGTAAATAGGCATACTATGCCATGCCAATACTTACATATATATATACATATGTATGTATGTATGTATGTATGTATTTATGTATGTATGTATGTATGTATGTATATATGTATGTATGTATGTATGTATGTATGTATGTATATAGGTAGGTAGGTAGGTAGGTAGGTAGGTAGGTAGGTAGGTAGGTGGGTAGGTGGGTAGGTGGGTAGGTGGGTAGGTGGGTAGGTGGGTAGGTGGGTAGGTAGGTAGGTAGGTAGGTAGGTAGGTAGGTAGGTAGGTAGGTATATATATATATATTGTACGTGTATATATATATATACATGTGGAGGTTTCCTGAAACAAGGGTACCCCTAAATTCCTAAATCATCCATTAAAAAAAGGATGATCCATAACAAAAACCATCCAGCTATTGGGTAGCCTTATTTATGGAAACCCCCATATATATATACATATATCTATATATCCCAACTATTATAATCCTTATATAAACCAATCATCCATATACCCTTATTGATTTTGGGGTACCCTAAACCATCCACTTATTGGCTGCCCTTATCATTACATCAATCCCAACGTCCCAACTTTCGCTTGCCTTAGCACCTTCCACGATGGCATCCCCTATGGCCTCCGAGTGATCCAAAGCTGGAAAATCCCGCTGAGTTCGATAATCCGAAAAACAAACCTTCGTAGGATGTCCATAATCTGGTTGGTGGTATACCTACCCCTCTGAAAAATGATGGAGTGAAAGTCAGTTGGGATGATGAAATTCCCAATATCTGGAAAGTCATGAAATTCATGTTCCAAACCACCAACCAGTAGTGTTTTTCCCATTAAAACCTCAAGTCATAGAAAATGAGCCATTGATTTACCAAGATTTAGCTACGAGTACAATGACGATTTTTCCGTAGCACACTAGCACAAATTACCAGAGATTGTGCTACAAAAGCCAAGGCCTTTTACGAACGATAGGCATCCAGGCAACTGAAAAGGAATGTATGTCGGGCTTTCTCATGAATAATATAATATATATATATATATGGTTAACAACAAAAACTTTGACTAGTTAAAGAAACCAAAATAATGATTGAACTGAAAGGAACGAGCTTACTCAAGCCACAACAATAATGATGAATTCACTTAAACAACAACTAATATAGATAAACTCGGTTAAACATATGATGTAACAAAACAGCTATCAATATTTGACCAACAAGACAGCAAAATAATTTGCAACATCAGGCGGTTAATGCAAATGTGTGCAGTGTTGTTGCTAGTCATTTCAAAAACTATGACGGGACAGTAGTTGCACCCGGAAATTCTACCTGGCAATGTTGTAATGTTGATTCATCTACAAGCAGGAGGTTTTTTCTTTGGACGTGTTGATCTACCAAACAGGTCTCTACCAAACAGGTCTCTATTCGACGCGGAAAAGCATCTACTGGTATGATCCACCAAGCATATGGATACCCTGGTACCATCCCCCTACCCTAGCAGTGAGTAAGTTCTTAACCCAACTGTAGCTGGGATACACCCTACATGTAACTGGGTTACCATCCGGTCATCAAACATGGCATTGGGAAATCCCCGAACTAAATGGTCATTTAAGATATTTAAGTGAGAAGATATTTCCAGCAAGGCATGTTTGATTACGAGAAAGTAACCATTTACTTTCCCATTGACGCATACTAAATCATATCAACATAAAACAGGGGAATATATTCACCAAAAGTATCGGCATGAATATATCATTAAATTGGTATTATAATGTTTTATATCAATTCATATCAAATTGCTATCATATTATACCCCCTGAACAATTCAACTAAATCACATTCAATCATACTAATATCCCACAAGAACCAATCAAATTCTCATTAAATCACACTAAATCATTTAAATATCCCATTATATCTCCATCAAAAATCCCAAACTCCCATTAAAATCATATTAACTAATATTAAATCATATTAAATCCCATAAAATCCCATTCAATTATATTAAATCTCCAGAAGTACCACTTTTCCCAAAACTCACCTCCAACAGCCCCAGAGTTTCCCGACGTTCACCAGCCAGTCGGTGCTCAAAGAGAGAGTCATGGACTGCAAAGCCGCTGATCTTATAGATACCACATCCCCCTTCATCCCCTGCCCATATGCTGGTATATTTACCTACAAAACTGTTAATAATGGTTAATGATGGTTTAATAATGGCGAATGATGATTAATGATTAATGGTGATTTTCATATCCCATATGCGAACCATGGTGCGGGTATATACAAACCTACAAAACTGGGTGTTTTTGTTCGGGCAAATTGGCAAATGTTAGTAAGTATTCCAGCAGCATGGTTCGCATATGGCCTATGAAAAGAACACATCAGAGCCTAAACGGAACCATTTGAGGTTCAACAAGACATGTTAAGCTCGCTTATCCACGAACAATAGGTGTTTACCCACGACCTATGGCAGGAAACCAAGGAGAAAACTGCCGGGGAACTACCCGGATGATCGGGAAACTGGCTATACAAAGGTAAAATGTATATAACATGTTCACACCAATGCAGGTACATATGTGATAATAGTGTATGTTTGTAGATATATATATATATACACAAGTGATATGTAAATATATATATATGCATACAATCACATATGTATAAAGTATACATATATTCGATTCTATGTATAGAAATTAGATCTACCAGGTCATAGCCAGGTCTAGGCAGCAGCACCTTGGGTAGTGCAAAGCCTTGAACATCCACATCAGTGTAGAGGTTCAGTGCAGCTGCAGAACAGAGTTCAATCGTGTTCACCTCACCCGGCGCGGCGTGTTTCCCTGATTTTTTGGAACTGGAATGGGTGGATATCAACCACAAAAAACCTCGGGATATTATGGATTGGAAAATATTGGAATACAGGTCTGTATATATGATTTACCCTCTGGTAAACTAACATAGCTATTGAAAATGACCATTTATGGTGGATTTACCCATTAAAAATTGTGATTTTCAATAGCTATGTTAGTTTACCAGAGGGTATTATGATTTTACATCCTGATGAACAGGTCATATGTCCTACAGTTTGAAACTGGTAGCAGCCCGGTGAAGAAATAAATGGGCCTCGGATATCTCTGTTTTCAATCCACCTTGCTGACCATTTGACAAGTAGTGTGACTGACCGGCGAAGCAAATACGAGAGCATGTTTATCTACTCAACAAAAACAAGGGATTTTGGGATTCCTTGAGAGTATAGAATCTGGAATTGACAGGACCCAACAAAAGTTGGAGATGAATGAAGATGGCCGTGTCTGAAAATAAGGTACCCCCCAATTGGATGATAATCGTCATCTTGTTTCCCATTAACATTGCCCTCTTTGGGTATACTCCACTTTCAAACACATCCCATTAGTCATACTACCGGTTCTATATGACATTCCATTGTATCCTTTGATAAATTGCCCTCTGGTAGTGAAACATTGCTCAAAAATCCAACATTTAGTCAATTTACTTCGATAATTTTACCAGCTATAAACCTTCATGGCTAGTTTGGGGATTTGCCAGCCACGTTTGATGACACCGGAGGGTAAAAGAAAAGGCGCGTCGGCGACTGACCCAGGACATCACGTTGCCGCTAACTTCCATGTGCGTTGCTAGAGATCTTGGTTGGGATATCAGGAAACCTGGCCAAAAACATGTCCTTTACATCTGTGTAATACCGTAGTAATTATCGTCCAAACTTTTTTTTCTTAGGTCAATCGATTTATGACTACTGCTCCACCGGGATTGGGAAGCAGCCACCGCCCGAAAACGCTGGTGTCTCTGACAGAAACCTAAATCCAAAGTCTTCATGTTCTATATTAACAATTGTGTTCAAATGTTCCAAAGATCAAAAACACCAAAATACACCATCAATCATCTATAAATGAATGAACATGTTGGTTGGCAAAGCTATTATTTTTGGTTGGGCTACTATTCTTGGTTCGGATAAATCACAATTGTCAAATATTCAATTTTCCAACTACCATTTCCGAATCATAGTCTAGTTAAATCATAGACTATCCCAGCTTTATACCTCTGTCTACTGAATCTACTGTATATTTCCAAAGATATTTCCCTATAGACCACTATGTATCCTTCCCTATATACCCACTATAAATCCACTGTATATCCACCATTTTTCTTTGATGAGATCCCGAGCAACGAAAAATACCGACGCTTCCCACCTTTTTGTAGCACTCCGCTGAGGTCCAGCCAAAGTTCTCACCGCCCAGGCCGTCCTGAGACCAAGCGCTTTGGTGCTTTGAAATCCTTGTTTTAGACATGAATATATATATATATATGTATATATATATATTATACATGTGTATATATATATACAATGATATACACATTATGATATATACAGTATATATATATATATGTACATTGATGAATAGATCTCTATAGTGTGTCATAAATGAATATCTAATGTGAGCATATAATATAACTTGTACACCCTCAGGACGCTTGGTTGGCCATTAAATATAGAACATATAGAACATATACATATATATATATATATGTATGTGTGCGTGTGCATGATTCATATGGGATAAGGAATGGATAAGGAGGGTGAACCCACTTCCAACTGGGGTTATAACCCATTTACCAAGTGGGATGAGCCACCAGGGATGTATGATCACTGATCAAAGTTGCGCGCCTGATCTTCTTCGGAGGCCTCGCGCATGCCACAGCACATGCCCGTATTGAGGTAAACCACCTGGTGACAGGCCTGGCTTGCGATATATGCGATATGAAAATGTGGGATTCTGCTGGGGTTCTGCTGGATTCTGCTGGGATTTTTACTCGGATTCTATGGGATGTTGCTAGGATTTTACGGGGATTCTGCTGGGATGTTGCTGGGAATTGGATGGAAATGTCATGGGACATGGGAGTTAAACATCAAACATGTGGGCATATAGTTGATGTAGTTCAAAATCTACCTTTCTCTATGACTAATCTTTGGCACCTCCCTGAAGCTACAATAGGTTGGAACAACCCGGGAAAGTTGGAAAGTTGGAATGGGAAACTCAGGACATGCAACGTTTTCCCGCGGATTCTTCTTTCAATTCCGCGATATATCAGCCATCTATGATTGATAGACACATAGTATGTCCTAATATAATGACCCACAAATAGAAAAGTAGCTGCTCCCGATCTAAGTGAGAATCTACAGTACTCTTCTATCCTTTTTGGGGGTTGCTTGAAAACTCCATGGCCAACCATAGCGGTAATCTATGGCACTAGGCGAAGAAACAGTGTCTCCACACCTCGCTTTAACAGTGTTCCAAGTATAGCTTGGTGTGGCTACACCCCCAACTCCCCAACTCAGTGATTCAAGGCTGTAAAGGCGCATGCAAAGGCTCTATTCCCCTTGCAATTCTTTGAACTGCTTGGCTCAATTCATCACTATATAATACTACGTACCACCACATATATAATTATATATCAGGAATTATAAGGATGAATAATTTGCAAGTAGCTAAGGTACATCTTGACTTGCGACTACCGTAAATAATTTGTTATGTTCTCCACATCTACAAATCTAAGGTAACTCTCGCCTCATCATTCTGGCAAAGGTTCAAGCAGGTCTCCCAAGATCCCACATTGGCGCAGTAGGCATGACCACCCAAAGCCATCCTAAGCGCTGTTGGCGCGCCTGCAACGCAATGGATTTGGCCATATCTTTGGATGAAAAACTTCCTGCATTAGTTAAATCATCTTAAAGCCCTATGATTGATAGCTACTTTTTTTTTGCATAAACCAATTCATCTCCATCATTCCCTTAGCCTGGTTGCAGCTGAGCTGCGACACGTGGTTCCCCAGCCACTTCTTTCGCCAGTCGGGATATACCGTGCACTCCCGCTGGCCCGCTGCCCTTACCACCTGACCAAAGGGATGAAGCAACTGGCCCCGGCTAAAGAGATTCCTTAAGCGTTTGGGGATGTGAACCAATATCAATCTTGGGACACTAGATCACACTAGTGATATGCTTCTGTAAGTTGTTAAACAAAAAAAACAACTTGGGAGTATAATCTAAACATACTGGTAGCCATTTCAGTAAAGAAAGTTTCGATCAATTGCTGGATTTGGGGTGTGTAAACCACTGTCTATGTTCACATTTCATGTGGGCATAATATTGTTTGGTATGCTGGGTGTGAATATGGGTACCCTCTGGTAAACGTTTACATAACGATGAAAACTCATCATTTTTAATGGGTAAACTCTGGTAAACGTTTACATAAACTATGGAAATCATAGAAATAACTCTGGTAAACCATAGAATCACTATTTCTATGGCCATTTTCCATAGCAAACTGTTCTTTACTTTGGGTGTACCGATTCCTCCCAGAATTGGATGTTGAGTATTGCATCATTGCATCCCTAAATTGGGCATAAGTTCTCGGGTTTATCATATTATATCATATTATTGGGTACATAGACCCTCACCTATGGGGGTCTTAATAGTGGGCATATTATCTAGAGTCATGGAGGTTTCAATGGAAAGATCATCCATAAATTCAGGGGACTTTACAGAAATTTATAACATCGTATTAAACTAGGGGGTTCAGTCTCCACAATGGAACTACTTTTGTAGCAAATCGTTAAACCACCAAGCATCATTTATCAAATGTATCTCCAGATGTATGATGCCTAAAATCACCTCAATGGTCAATGATGGTGAATTTTCATGATAGAAGTAATCAGTATGTTGTTTTGTTGAATCCAAAAATAATCAAAGTGAGTCTATATATTTTTTGAACCATTAAACCCACCATAAGCCCACCATAAACCCACCATAAGCCCACCATTTTTGACGAGTTAAAGCACGCCTGTTGCGCCTCCTGCAGCATCGCTGCACTGGCACTGGCGGAGAAGGCCATGGTGGCCTGACCTGACAGTGAGATTGAATGGCTATTTTTTAAACTACATTGGTATATGTATCATATATATATATAATGTATATATATATATACACGTACAGTAAATACATATTTGTACACAACTTAGATAAAATTGGATTTGATAGGCATATATGCATTGTGTGGTGTATCAATATATTTTGAAATGGGTATGAATCAAGACCCTGTTACCCTGCTGTTCACACCAAACTAGCTGCGATTTATGGAGATTCATCCTTCCCATTAAATCATATTAAATCTATTGTATAATGGGTTTTAACCATTTTAACCAATCCTCATTATCCAGATGATTCCCCTTATATATCATCATATTCACTATTTCATTGGCTTCACGGTTTGCTTATCCCCAACCAGGCTGCATAAAAACCCTGGATCCATCCCAGCCTCCGGCCTCTCTACATGAACCGATTACAAATCATATCAAATAATACAAGTAAATAATTACTGGACTAAGCTTATTAACCCCATCTCCAATCAGTACTTGATGAAATTTGATGATATTTGATGTAGATTGACTAATTGACTTTCTGATTTCAATGAATATTTTCCAAACACCGTGGCTGCCACCAGCGCTAAAAAAACTACCAGAACTACCCGGTAGGCCATGGCCTCTCAACTCGGCGTTCATCATAGGGTTCACCGTCATCGGCACCTGCCGAGTCCATCTGAACTGGTATTGACCGTTTTTTGTCCGACAGTTCTATGGCATTTTTGCTTAATGAATATCATGAATATGATGTTCATTCATGTTTATTAGGGACTACAGGGACTAAAGATTTTTTAAGTCATCCCCATATCTGTATATTTGACATATGAATAGAGATTAATACACAAAGACCCAATATATTCAACATATACTTGTCCCCATCAATTGAACAATGAATCTATTGTCATTATTATTCACAAATAAGCATGGGATAAATGCACTATACATGGACATCCATTAGTTCACCATTAGTTGTATTATATATATATAGACTGACAATAGCTAACTAAATTATATGATTAGATATGATTTGCTATATGGTAAAGCTCTTTATCACCATATTAATTAGATATATATATATATATATCATGTTATCACCATATGATTAGTGATTAACCATAAAACTATCAAACAATAGGTATACTAATGACTAACCAATTGTCCCAATAATTGATTGATATTCACTAGTATTATTAAATTAATGGGTAATTAAATATCACCATTGATACTATGTAATGGGGATATCGACACTATATCCCATTGACTAATATCAATATTCACTATTAGTATCTTATGATATTATGTGGTGATAACATATTGGTGAACACTATAAATGGAGATATTTTGATTTTATTTATATATAATATACTTTTATTCAGTATATACTTATGTATATATAAATAAAATCTATTAAACAAAGCTAGTTTCATCCAAGTATGTATATACATACAGATTATGTTTTTTCTATATAATATTGTGTTTCATCCTTTCATAATATGTTCTACTATAATAGTGGTTGGTAAATCATATATAAACAATAATTACTCATTATTATAATATGATTATGCAGGATATTCACCATTACTTTAAAGTTCATCATGAATATATAATATATAAATATATAAAAATCCGTGAAACAAAAACTCTACTATTCATTCAAAGGCCCCCTGGCCTTATTCAAAGGGATGCTATTCAGCTTTGCAAAGGTCAGAGGCAATTTGGCTACAAACAGGCAACAAAATGCATTGAGGTAGCCCAAAATCGAAAATATTGGTCATACTTTAATTTAAAATAAAAATAATAAAAACAAAAATGTAATTTAAAAAAAAAATATTTTTTCATAAGTTTCTTTGGGCCGATTTTTTGCTTCCAATACTACTTTTAGAAGGGGGCAGGGCACCCTTCTGCTCAACGACCTCGTCCCACACTCCACAACGCAGAAAAACATTTTTTTTCAAAGATGTTTTTTTTCTTATTTTTGTTTGGGCCCAATTCCATTAATTTTAAAATATCATAAAACAAGATAAATTGAAATAATTTAGCAACAAGACTCTGATTAGCACCCCTTTAAATAGAGCCCCAGAGATGGAGAAAGAAATATGGAATCTATTAAAAAAAACAGTTTCATGTTCAACCAATATAAGTAACTATATATTTATTATATATCAATGTATAACTAACATGTACAACTATAATAGTATCATAAAACCATCGATTATATTAACCATGAATTGATAAATTCACTATTAGTGATAAAAACCATCATTACACCAATCGTATTCACCAATATTCATCAATCATGACAAAATTCATGCTGAATTGTTTTTAAATTTAAAAACTAATATCATTAACCAACTATATTCAAAATTCACTGTATCGCTATCAATATTCAGTATTTATACTATATATTAGATTCATATATCACTATTATATGGTGATAAAACCACATATATAAACTATCATTATATCAATATCAATATTAGCGATACTATCCCATAGTTCATGATGATCATAAAAATCATATATCATACTTCATAGTTACTTCATTTACCAATATCAATATAAAATCCATTGACCATTCACTATTAGTGTTGATTATAGATTCACTGATGACTACTAATCTGGTTGGTGGTTGAGCCCTACCCCTCTGAAAAATGATGGAGTTCGTCAGTTGGGATCATTAGTCCCAATATATATGGAAAAATAAAAAAAATGTTCCAAAAGCATAATTAATAAGTAAGATAATTAGATTCACCAATAGTAATCTATAGTGATGAACCATTGATGTACCAATAGTATCTATCAGTGAATCACTATAGGGGATGTACCATTTATGTACCAATCAGTAATTTCACTGATGAATAGTATAATTTAGATCCACTGATGATTATAGATTCACTAGATTAGTGTTGATTAGATTCACTATTATAATTAGCCAAACAGTTATGGTTAATCATGGATTATAAACTAATAATATATAATCATGGTTAATATAATGGATAGATTCACTATCCATTGACTATAACCTATTAACCATTCACCAATTATGGTTAATCTTTAGTTCAATACTAGATTCACTGATAAATACCATAGATTCACTTCTCTATTACCCATTCAGCAATTCACTAGATTAGTTAATTTTGATCATCAACACTAACAATCTATAATCTAACACTAATACTTAACCATGTTGATTATGATTATGAATCACTATTATTATCTGGTGATTTAACCCATGATAATCCTGCTATTACCCCCTATGACAATTAATGATAGTTAATGATAATCAACACTAATAATCAACACTAATATTAGATTAACTGGTTATTATAGATTCACTAGATTAGTGTTGATTAGATTCACTATTATCCATTAAAGATTCACTATTACTTCATTTATAGTTGATTTACCAATTAAAATTGTGATTTTCCATAGTTATGTTACCTTACCAGAGGGTAAGTGATTTATCCCCTATAATAATTAATGATAGTTAATGATAAGCACCACTAATAATCATTAAGCATTTACATAAACCATTAACCATCAGTTAAGTACTACCGTAGATGGACGAAATATTCAAACCCCTTCTATCCTGTACAACCCCTTCGCCCCCAAAGTTCAATGTTATTGTAACCTGAAATGCGTTAGCCCCAATGGACGAAAAAAATCAAACCC
>Ga0126342_10016915_pt1 | contig 12663 bp, 12 predicted proteins | sample Cyp1metagenome_FD_92528 | JGI IMG/M metagenome (GOLD analysis project Ga0126342, IMG submission 92528) | Coral microbial communities from Lord Howe Island, Old Settlement Bay, Australia - Cyphastrea 1 metagenome | ecosystem: Host-associated > Invertebrates > Cnidaria > Coral ...
AGAGCATTTGGGGGCATGGTCTCGAAATTTGTGGAAATAGAAAAACCTTGGGTTTTGTTTTGAAACCCTGGGTTTTAAGTGCCACCCTGCGAATTTTGCGGGTTCGGAGGGTCAAGGTATATAATTTTAGATATACATATGTGATATATCATATCATTATGTATATGTATATACAACACAAGGTAATATTGTGACACCAGAATATACTAAGATAACATATGTAAAAATAACAAACGTCATTTAAATGTCTGTATATGTGTAATATATTCATCATATGTTGATCATATTATCATCATATTTTCATCATATATTATAAACTACCGCTACGCATATTGTGAATTGGTAGGGCTCTATACTCCTTCATCGTACCTATATCACTATATGATGTCATACATGGAGGTTTCCTTAATTGGGTGGTAGCCCCAAATCATCGAAGGAGATCATGACTTTGTATTGACCCATGGTGACTTGGGGATCCCCCGTTTAAAGAAACACTCATATATGTCATTTATAGGATATACCATTATATATATATGTATCGGTATGTATCACATCTTGAATAACTGTCACATGGAGGTTTCTTAAAATGGGGGTACCCGCAAATCATCCATTTTTATAGAATGTTCCATTTTGCACATATATAAACCATCCAGCTATTGGGATACCCAAAAAATCCTTCATTTTTTTCGGATTTTCCATTCTAAACCATCCAGCTGTTGGGGTAGCCCCATGACTTTGTAAAGCTTCGTACAATCCCTTCCTCCTAATATTAAACACCCCCTAAAAACCATGGTTTCGTAGGGAAATTCCACATCATTAGACCATTTAGGGAGTGTTTAATATTAGATAATATTAATTAACCATAATTGTGACCATTTGGGAAGACTGGGAAGTGTGTAATATTAGATAATATTAATTGATCATTGGGACCATTTAGGGAGTGTTTTTCATATTAAGGTGGGATTATTCATGAAAATTACAATATAATTTAATTAGCCACCAATTATATATAGATTATTATAGTATTAACCACTAATTAACCACTAATTATAGTATGTCATCCGCCATTTCACATATTTCACGCGCCTCTCTGAGGTCCTTCGCGCACCAGAACTTCTCGGTGCGGCTGGCGTTCAACGCTGCGTGGATCCGATCCACCACCTTTGGCGTCGTGCCGTGGTACCAGCCTGGGATGGCGCCTGCCGTGGCCATAACGTTGGTGACCTGGCGAGGTCAGAAATCTGTGGCGAAGTTAATCTGGTTCAATAGGTTTCAATGTGGTTCAGTTTGTTTTAATATATGGGAATATATATGGGAATATTATATTATATATATATATTGAAACAAACCACAACCCCATATATTTGAATAATTTTGAATATGGGACCTGGGGAGGAACTGCATCATTCCTTCCTGATGTTGTGTGACGAATAGTGAGTCTTGATGCTTTGGAGAAATGTGACATCCATTGTTTGTGGATCTTCGGGGCAACATTTTCCCAAAACCAATGGACCAATCTAAACAACCCCGGCGCGAAGAGATAAAAATATGAGTGGCCCATGACTTGTGCTAAAGTCGTAAGTGCATGCCATGCAGACACAGACATATAGTAAATCATCATCAGCCATGTCGAGGCATCCAAATTAAATTGAGTTGGGCAGTAGGAAACTGCTGCGCTTGGCCCAGTGCTTGGTCGAAAGTTGCCTCTGACTCTTCCCAGCTGGTAGTTGAAACAATACTGAATACGAAAAAACATCCGTTGCTTTTGTCCATCGAAACAGGTTGACTTGAAAGGACACTCCAAAAACCTTACCAAGCGGAAATCTCATTTACAAGTGCAGAAGACAGTATCTTTGGGTGGTGCGCATCTTAGTACCCTCAAAAGTCATCGGCCAGAAGAACAGTGGTCAAAAGTCTAAGGATCGCCAGAAAAAAAAAAGATGTTACCACTGCAAATCAGTGTGACATGGTATGATCAGAAATGGTATGATAATATATACCATGCTATATATATAGATTACAATTGTATATACAAATATTACCACCCCCCTGAGACATCCTCAGATTAAGATCTTTAAAGACATTGCCGCACTGTTGCCTGCGTGATCTGCATTTCATGAATTGGTACATCTGCTTTCTTTGCGTCAGAAACTTCCAGCACCACTTTTGCTTCCTGCAAAGGGCACAATGTGCAGTTTCTACTGGGTGGAATGATGGCAAAAATCCAAAAGGCCTTAACTGGGAAACTGGAAACCATAAGGGGTCCAATGTGTAAATATAATGATATACATATATATATATATGTGTATATATATTATACATTATATTCCCCTCACCTGCTAGTACAATGCCGTTTAAACCATGACGAGACTCACCTGCAGTAGATTCACCAATAAAAACCGTTTCCGCAAAGTAATACGCTGCATTCTCCATGGCAAAAACGCCAACAACAAAAAAACTGTTATGTTATATTATATTATATTATGTTATATTATATTATATTATTATATTATTTATATATATATATATAAACGCCAACAATGCGAACTCAAAAATGGATGTTCAACTCCTATCAACTCAAAGGATCTCAATTGGGACCACCACGCGGCCACGCGGTGCCTCAGACTCCACTAGGACCGCCGTCGAGTTGGATGCACACTTTCGAGTTTCTTCATCCACACCATCTTTGCAGCTGCATTCTGCAAGTTTGCCTGTTCGGCTGAAGACCTGAGACACTGCTTCGATCTTCTCACTGAGACACTTGAGATGTTTTGGGCGTGCCAATCTTTGGGAACGTGATGATCAACCAGTGGATTTTTAGAGATCCCCTATTAGCAAAAGGCCAGATGAATGGCGATGGATATCCAGGATATCGTTGGAGTACCATGGACCCACAAATGGCTGGTCATGTTGAGTATTCAACATATTCAACATATTCAACATTCTATAATCCTATAATATACAATACTATATACTATTACTATAATATAATATTTATGTATAACATTGTATAACAGTTATTCATTTTTGATGCGTTTCTTGGCGTTTTTTTGTGAGTTGACCCATACTCAATTGAAAATGTCAATCCTGCCATCAGGGGGACCCCCCAAATCCATCCCTGGTTGACTGCTGAGCTTCACAGACTTCCCGCTGCTTATCATCGTAGCACTCAACTCCTCAGGCACCGCAGCTGCGGTCACAAAAAAGCTGCGTGTGACTTAATGGGACATAATGGGACTACCCCTCTTGGATGAAGGATTACTCTATAACTTATAACTTATAACATCTTATAACCCTTTATAACTTTTGTGGGGAAAGTTGAAGTCAGGTCTCTCCCTACCAGTACGGTCCTGTTCTTGTTGGACAGGAAACGTCACTCCGTGGTCATCCAGGATTTAGCTCCCAAGGTCGCTGGGCCAAGCAGAAAACAGCAGTTTCAGTATTCGCAGACAAGAATATGCATGTTTCGCGCTGCTCAAAAGGAATATGTGATACATGTCATTTTAAAATGTTCAAACACTAACATAATACATATGCATCTGTATACTGTATACTGTATACTGTAATTAAATGCAATTATTAAATTATCATCAATTATCACTGACCTGGATGGAAAATGATGTAACCTCATGTCGTTTTGGGGGGTCCACGCCTTCGACACGGGAAGCCTTCTTCGCGATGCGATCGCCACCAAGACTCGAGTGAAGCACTCATCCACTGGCATTTCAGCTTGGAAGGTGCAGAATGCATCGTAGCTGCCATGCCCAATCCTATGACATTCACTCGATTCACTGAGAATTTTCATTGACTTGCCGGTTGCCGCTCCCTACACAAACATGTTTGCCCGGTCAAAATCCGTTGGATATTCCTATATATTGCATAGTCATACAGTGTCATACATTATCAAACAAGTCTACAAATGTCATATAAGTTAAGTGATATATTGTCAGCAAAACTAAAAAAATGATCCAAGCAACACCATCATGATCCAGCCAATGAACCTAAGCCACACGCATGGCCGTGAAGCAAAGCAATACCACCACTGGAATCAGAAACATCACCATCGCACATGCTACAGTACAAGCACTTCACATGCTCAAAGAAGACGCATCAGGATCCTCCAGAACTGTCCGCAGTGCCAAACAGTGCTCTACGAGGATTGTCCAAAGAAAAAGCACCCGTGATCAGCCGTGGATATGACAAGCCGCATGACAAGCCCCGTGAGATCCCGTGCGCCAATTTTGGAAGTGAAGTGACGATGACTTTAGCAACCACTGACAGTCACTGACATATAATACCTTGATGTTCAGATGATATTCTTCAAGATTTGCCCTCAGATTCAAAAAAGTGACCCCCAGCCATCACATTTTGTCAAGTCACTTCACAAAGGGCCGTTTTCTCTGCGAAAACAACGAAATCGCTAGGAAGAAAGAACAAGTTCCTGACTTCCGGTTGGAAGGTCGCTGGTCTACTGCTGTGCCTTTTGGTTTGTGAAAGTGCATCGTGTCTTTTCTATGGACGTGCTGGAAAACCCATCACCGACCAATATCAATCCTCGGTTTAGGTTGAAGCAGCAGTGTCTGACCCTTTAGCGTCTTTAAGATGCCCAACTGAATCCTTTCTCTTTCTCATTGCCAGGAACAATTTATTGTGACAGTGATATCAGTCTGGAAACATCCGCAATCACAATTGAGTCCCATCAAAATGCTACTGCTACAGAGACTTTCCTAGCAAATACACCGAACATGGTCGTTCAAAAAAATTTGGGTGCTATCTCCAATAGATGGTCGTGTCATCGGAAAAAAATGTGTAAAAAATGATGATCAACCATGATCAACCAGTGATTTTCCAGCATCATTTCCAGTGATGTTCCAACATTTTCTCCAGCGGTGTCCACGGTTTCCTGTCATGGCGATGTGGAGCATGGCCGTAAAGATGCGGACGGAGGCTGGGAGAATGCTGCCAGTGGCTTTCACCACGCCGGACAACTGGCAGGAAACATCAGGAAACCATGGCTGGAAAGGTGCAGCTGGGTGCAGCTGGGTGCAGCTTTCCGGGCTTTGTGGATAAAGGAAAAAAATGGAAAAAAGATGAAAAATCCTGGAAAGCATCCTTTTTCACAGGAAATATAGAGGTGTCCGGTTCCAATTTTTGGCTTATCATCCAAGTCCGGGAAGGCCTTTGTAGGAAACTCGGTGAACTGCACTAATTATACATTTGGAGGCAACTCTCATCAACTTTCCAGTGTTCAACGGCAGTTGGGTTTTCCCAAGAAAACTATGCGCCAAAATTATGGAAAGGCATGGAGGGGCGCCAAATCTCATGGTTCAAGTTCAATAGGAACAGCAAGCAAACATCTTGGCTGGTTCGGCATCCAATGTTGACCTGTACCTTTATCCAAATGAGTCTAGGTCAACATCGAACACATGGACCACAGATTTTGGATGATTTAGGAATATTTCAGAATCATCCAATGTGTATTTTTGGGAGACCAAAATGAATCTTGACCTCCAAATCTTCCCCATCTTCCCACCTTGGCAATGTACTGCACATTCTCCAAACTTCCAAAGCCAGCTCCGGCAGCCATACCGCACAAGACGACCACTGCTGGGGAAGCAGCAAACTTCCTCAACGCGAGGGATCGAGGTCTGGCGAAACAACATGCTTCGATTCCGAAACTTGGAACATCTTGGAAACAAGAAAACAAATTCCACATTCTTCACAATCTTGAATGTTGAATCTCATGCCTTCAACTGCATTCAAGAACCGATAAAAATATACAGGATACTTTCATAGACTTTCCCACTTCACTTCTTGAGATCCCTGGGCTCTGCATTAATCTCGTGCAAGGAACAGAAACCAACCACAGCACGGCATGCCTCAGCAACGATCTCTGTGCGGTCAACTGTTCAGGGCGAATCTTCTCGGTTCCAACTGTTTGATCGGTTCTCGGTTCCCCATGGGGTTCCCCCAAATCCAATGGTTTTATCATCTCCACCAGAAACGACATTTCCAGTGTCCCAGTGTCCAATGGTGTTCCGGAAGCCAAGTTTCAGGAGATGGTCGACATCCGGGGAAATCGTGTTAAAGCTTTGGATTTCATCGCCTCCTGCGGTGTGGCTTGGGCCCCTGGGCCCCGTTGGGCTGGGGGGGTGCCATTGATCCACTGCCACTTCCACTTTCCCAAAAAAAGACATGCTCCTGTGGTTTTCAGGTCCAAATGCTGGAGAATGTTTGAATCCAATGATTGACATTGACTATGTTTCTCCATTCGTAACCGAAAACAAGTCCTACAATGTCTCGAAAGCTCTTGGAACAGGGAAATGGCCTCCAAACTGGTGACCAACCGCAGCAGCACCATAAATTTGAAGGATTCTTCCACGATACCTCTGGCGACAAATTTGCGACATCTCTGCTTGAGATTTGGATCCAAGTCTTGAAGGCCTTGACATGCCTTGACTATGGTGTTTTTTTGGAGTCACAGCACTTTCTTTGAATTTCAAGCAAGTCACCTGGTGTGAGCACCCACTCCAGATTTGCTTTGGCAACGCAGCCGCCACTGGGTGCTTCCATAGGCCACTTTGGGCCTCATGGAGTTTCGCGGAACAAACATGGGATCAACGAGAAAATCCTGCTTTGTAGCGGTCATATGTCTTAGCATTTTTCAATGGGCCAGGACGGTGCTGCCTGGGGCAGTGCTTTTTGACTGCGCAGGGCCAGTGTTTGAATTTTGGGATGTCAGCGGAATGCCGAATGGCTGACGAGACTTGTTTCCAAAACACAAAACTCTAAAACCTAAAACCCTAAACCTAAATGTAAATATAATATGTCATGAAACCCGAAGTAGGCCTTGAAAGAATTTGTTTTTTACGACCATGGTAAAAATAAGCCTAAAAGCCCTAAATGAAACCCTGGATAAACCCTAAACAAACCTTAAACAAACCCCAAACAAACCCTAAAGAGTTGGTGACATGATAAACCTCTGGGCGGCACCCCCGGCCTGGGGGTATAATTATATGTATAGAGGTAAATAGTTCACACGGTGATGCCAAATTTATCCAAATTTAGGGTTGTGTTTAGACAATGTCACGGACCCATCCCACCTACTGGCATGGTGGCATTGCAATCTGGATCTGCCGCCGTCCAAATCAACAGCAGGAGCGTGTTGAAAATGCCTCAAACATTTCAGCAATGGTCAGCAGTTCGACATAAACCAAAAAATGACGGCTGTCACATCCTGGATGGGCAATCAAGCAGAAAGTGGAACGTCCACAATTTTGTGTCTGTCTTCCAAAAACTCACGGTCAATTCATGTCAATTCACAACAAATACTGTATGTGTCACTTCAGGTTATCTGCAAAACGCCCCAGTCAACTCCCACCTGCACACTCGGCAGAGAATATGGCGCCAGCCCAGAACATGCTCATGATCAACCCGGCCTTTCAGGTCCAGTGTGTACAATGGGGGTACCCCCAAATCATCCATTTAAATAGGATTGTCCATTATAAACCATCCATTTTGGAAACCCCCATTTTAGGAAACCTCCATGTGGCTTTAATAATAAGGAAAAAAATGGGAAACATGCATGAAACCATGGATTCATCACAGGGGGTTCAGGTGAATTCCCTCAAGACAATTCTAGGGCAACCCCTTGAAAGTAGCACATGGAAATTGAGACGCTGGATGGGCGAGGGAACATCGTCAAACATCTGGATGAATATTCCAGCCGAAGTCAGCCGAAGTAAGGTCATCTTGGGATATCTTGGGATGGTTTTCAGTGGTTCTCAATGCCAAAGGGTCACATTCCGATGGATGTCGCAATATCGCCGCATTTTCCCAGGCGCCTTGACCGGTTCCTTGCTGAAACGGTTCACCAAATACCTAGGGGCACATCACGTAAGATACAAAGTCATAGGCGGCAACAATATCACAAAATGATGATATAATACAACAAGTGGATCATCATATCTATACAATCATACTTGTACGAGATATGATATATATATAATATATATATATATATTATGTAATACATTTATATACATTAATTATAGATACAGTAAAGTTTATGTAGTATTCCGTATTCCCATATATTACCAGTATTACCGTGGCAATGCAGCTTCTGCTGTCCATCCAACGTGTTTCATTTGGAGAATCCCCCTGATTGAGGCAACACACCACGAAGGCACCAGGACTACCTCGGCGGGTCCAATTACCCTCTGGTTATTTAACATAGCCATGGTATAGATGGCCCATTTATAGATGGTTTACCTATTAAAAATGGGTGGATCTTTCCATGGCTATGTTAAATAACCAGATGGTATTTGTTTCTGGTACTTAAACAACTTCTTGAAGTACCACTCACTGCCACCAGACATGTTTCTACAATAGTTTCGCACCTGGACAATGCGTTGATCGAGTGACAGCTGCGGGTTTGGGGAAAACTGAGCGCCCACACAATTGCACCGAAGGATTCGATAATAAAAAGTGCCTCCTTGGTACTGGCCACTGGGGCATGGATTAAATGTTTGGCACTTTTTAGGTCTTTTCTTGTAGTTGCGATGCGAAGACCAGAACATAGCTGGCGATCAAAAGTGAGAGGTTTGCAGCCTCGCATATGACTGCAATGAAATTACCTAATGATTCGTTCATGTAAAACCACTACAATATAAAATGTGTAACCATAGCCCTGCTTGATTTCACAGGGGAACGGAAGAAATTCAGGAAGGGAACCACATGTCGATCTTCAAGTGGCTTGAAGGGCCCCAACTAAAACAATACATTTTATCCCTGCTCGCTGGAAAGGGCTATTGTTTCCAAACAGAATACCCCATCTTTGACCTTTACCCGCCATATACTTTTGGTGTTTCAAAATTTGGTATACCCAAAACATCCCAAAACCATGATGTTTCCCATTCAACATTGCACATTTGGATGATTTTGGGTCCCCCATGACTTAGGAAACCTTCATTTGGAGGTTTCCTAAGTCATGGGTGTACCCTGAAATCATCCATGTTTTACTAGGATTTTCCATTCAAAATCCAGCTATTGGGGTACCCCTATTAGGAAAAAAACAATTTGATGCCAACAGTTGGGTCCCAGCATCTTCGAGCCAGCGCTCTCCGGCTGCGCAGTGATGAAGTGCTTCAAGCCGCCTGCCGACCCCAGCTACGCCCAGCTTGGCTCAAGTCATTAGGGGCCCCCAACAATACAATTTTATGCCGTAAAATGATTGATTTACTTACAGTATATAAATGATGATCATGAGTGTTTTTCCAGTTCTATAACTTCCTAGATGATGATGAATATTATCATATTTTCGAACATGATTGATAATGTCTTATCTTCCAATGGCCAGGAATGATGGGTACAGTTTTTAGACGGACCCAATTGGCAATCAATCATTTTTAGGTACCCTTTGGCAGTCGAATGATTTTTTCATGCATCTATGTGTGGATATGATTGGGGGTGATTTTCCATCACCAGGATGAACAAAGCTCGAAATCGACCTGAATCTGATCCATCAGAACCTTCTTGCCCTCCGTTAATTGGAACAATAAGCACAATGTGTTAAATCCCAAGTCATCATATTGATTGTTAAATCCAATGGCTAGCATCTTTGATGTTTGAATCTTGATAATCTTGTTTAGTTGTGGTTGAATCTTATCATTATTTATCATTTATGGTTGATTAAATACAATTTGAATAGGTTAATCCTAAGTCTTTGATGGTGAACCACCATTTTGTGGCTGGTAAAATGCCCAACCTCCACTGCACCCACCAGCATACCTGCCACGAGGAGAAGAATGGTCCAGAAGGTGCAGGCAGTTGTGCCAAGCCTTAGCAAACTACTAGGACTGGGAGTTATGAGGATGATCAAAAATGAGCTTTCAGATGGTTTCACATGGTGAAACGATGTGAAACGTTTCACCATGAACGATTCATAAGACCCCACATCTTTTTTGGCAGGATTCACCTATCAAGAATCGAGGTTTGACTAGCTTGGTGTTTGTGGTGTTTGATGGAAGATTCAAATGATTCAACCCATAGGTGCTGCTTTTTAAAGCTGCTAAAGGAGATGACCTCCCTTACCATCCTTACCGAACTATTTGGGATCAGCATACCAAGGTTTTGAGCAAATTCATAAGGTCAGCTGGAGTTGGAACTGTCTGAAGATGTGTCTGAAGATGTGTCTGAAGTGCAGGCGAAACTGCGCTTTGATTGCAAATCCCGAATAGGATCAATCAAATTTGAATGGAATGGCTTGAACATTTCAACACTGCTCTTTTTCCCTAGAATTGAAGCAAACATTTGCTAAACTTTTGGGGTTTGAACACGAGCCAGTTTCCTATAAATGTCACTTCACATTAAACATGCTACTCTTCAGTCATCCTTTTTCATAGGTTTAAAGTCAAATTTCTCCATCATTTTTCATAGTTAAACTGGTTAAAGTCCAATTTCTCCATCATTTTGCATCATTTTTCATAGTTAAGCCCATGTTTTTCACCATGTTAAACCCATCTTTTCACCTCACTTCACCGAGCTGCAGGTGGCGCAGCTCCGTGCGGCTCAAGAGTTGTGGTGGTGAGGCGGGCGCACAGAGAAAGTGAAGGCAATTCACGCAGCAGAAGAAGCAACCTTCAATGGATTGATTTGAGGGAAAATCTACAGGAAACCATGGTTTTTACCATCAAATATAGGGCTTTCCTGTAAATTTTCCCATCATCCAATTCTATGAAACCTGTCGATTTCGTGATTTCGTGGTGATTCTATGATGATTTCATGGTGACAATTGTGATTTTCCATGGCAATTCAATGACCATTTTGTGAGTTAATGGCAATTGTGACTGCGCTTGACCGGTGATTGCATTGTGATTTAATATGATTTTATGATTTTCCATCACAATTCAATCATTTTTTGAAGATCTCATTTGATATGGGAGATTTAATGATATATTTATGTGTATATATATATAGAACCAAATAGATGGCGCTTGACCGAAGTTGACCAACATAATATGAAGATGGGTCCCGTTTGCTGGCTATTTTGGGGTTCAGGAAGTCACTTAAATGGACCTGTCTGAAATTGGGGTAAGCCCCCAATTTATTCAATTTATGTCCATGTTGATTCTTGGAAAATGCTCATTTAATCTATTTCCAATGTAACATTTTGGACAATTATCAGAATTGGATTTACATGGGTTTATAATCCATGAGAGCATTTGTCATTTCAAAGTAAACTCACCAAACGCGAGGCCTGCGAAGAGAAGAGCTAAAAACCCCACCACCACCAGGAGCACAGTCCTCGTGAAGTCATTCGGCCATAAGGAGACGCATCAAATAATGCTTCCTGGTAATGGATGTTTATTCATGATGATTTGCTTGGACTATCGTGGACTACAGTGGCTTGATTCTAAATATATGACTTATTCACATAATGAAGACTTATGGCAAAATATGTCATGTAATGCTGAGACTTTTGGGCGTGTTATGGTGTGTTGGTGATCCACCTCTTTGTCCTGCTGCTGCTGCTGCTGTTGCTGCTGCTGCCGATGACGAGGAGGGGAATAACGATGATGAGGATGAAGATAACGGTGACGATGACGACGACAGCAACAAGGAGCAGAAAAATGGCATGTTAGCTACAACATGATACAACGTCTCGTTGATGAAACCATCTTGGCAACGACGCCGCTTGCATCAATGTCATGTTGGCCGTGCCCAATGATAAGGTATGTCATGTCGCAAGATTGTCACGATAACGACTAGTTTGACGCCTAAAATGCCAGAACATCCGTCGGCGCCTCAAAAGGTACATTCAGTCCATGCACAATGACCATCAAACAAGATCAAACAAGTCGCTCTGGCTGCTTTAGCATGTTGGCATCTCCGGCGATGTAGAGGCACCCAAAGCCTCGAAGCAAAGGCACTTCCCAATCAATGTTGCAGCTTGTGATTAATCGAGATTCCCTTCGTCTTGCACATTGGAACGTGTTCAAGGTTTGTAAACAACACATTCGAACGCATTAAAGTACAACAATTTGAGCGGTGGCGAAAACCCTGATTGAATTGAATTGTCTTCTACTCTTACATGTCTTTCGCGTGGTCTTCCGCGGTCTTCTCCGCTGCTTCTGCGACCACAGTTTTAGCTTCCGTGGATGATTGGTACTAGTAAGATCCGGGGCCAAAACGGGGCCAAAACACTGCGTCCCCAGCGAAACAGTCTTGGAATTTTTTTTATTCTTGTTTGGTCCATAAGTGCTTGTTGGTCCAGCGTTCCACGGCGGGTCCAAGCCCCCATGACAGCTGACTTCGCGTTTCGCGTGGCATTTTTTACACCAATGGCATCAACCTCAATCGTATGATCGGTTACTCATTAAATTCGCCTTCCGCGGCCCTTCCGCGATTGAATGATCAGCTTCTGTTTCCGCACTAGAGGGTTTTGACGCTGCTCACTTGGCATCGGACACTTGCATTGAGTTTGGGAAGTCACTACATCCTGTCAACCAGACTCTTGATGAAAGGGAATCAGAAAAAAAAACACCGGCATAGACCCCAGATAGAAAAGGTTGGAACTGATGGTTCCCAACGTGGGAACCAAAGGTTACCATGGCAAGGAACTGCCGGTTCCCAGACCTTGAAACTTACGGTTCCCAACCTGGG
>Ga0126342_10016916_pt1 | contig 12662 bp, 6 predicted proteins | sample Cyp1metagenome_FD_92528 | JGI IMG/M metagenome (GOLD analysis project Ga0126342, IMG submission 92528) | Coral microbial communities from Lord Howe Island, Old Settlement Bay, Australia - Cyphastrea 1 metagenome | ecosystem: Host-associated > Invertebrates > Cnidaria > Coral ...
CCGCTACGATCCGCTACGATCCGCTACGATCCGCTACGCCATGTGGCTACCGCCTCAACAACTTTGCGAGCTTCGTGAAGCGTCCTGCACGAGCACCCAGCTTGGCAATTCGCGCCTGCAGGACTAGCACAGGACTAGCACAGGACTAGCACCCCATTCTGGACCCCATTTGGCTTGGAACAGAGTTGGCCGAACTGGCTTTTGCCTTCAACATGCTCTCACCCGTCCTCACCCGACCTGCCACATTCCCTGGTGTTCATTTGTCTGTGGATCTGCCAGGTGTTGACAGCTTTCGGACAGGAACTCACTAGAGTTGACGCCTAATTTGGATTAATTTGGTTCTTTCCTGTGCTTGAGTCCCATCTCTTGGTCATTGATGGCCGTAGTTGCCATGTTTTTTGAAGATGGAGCTCTTCGGATGCCGTCTACCATCATCTATACTGTACCACTGTACCGTACTGTACCCCTTCCAGATCTTCCAGCGAGTCACTGCGCGCATGATGATGACGTTGTTGGACACATCGTCACCACCAACCTGGGCATCGCGAAACACGTCGAGGCAATCCCTGACATCCCTGAGGCCATCCACGGCCATCCATGGCCTCCTGATCCAATTGAGTGATGTAGGACAAGTCCAGCAACAGCGAGGCCTCAGGTCATCTCAGGAGATCTCAGGTCCGGCCCTCAGGGCCACACCGTGGGTCACACCGTGTCAGTTGCGGTTCGCGGTTCTACCCCGCCCTTCTCCATCGCACATCTCTGCTCGCCAAGGAACTGCTCCCAGCACATCCTTGGAACAGCAGATTGGCGGCACAGGTTTGTGTCCAAAACAATGAGAAGAGGTCTTCTGCATTCTTCTGCATTCTTCTGCGTTCTTCATCATTGTGCCCTTAACCACACCCAAACATACCCAAACATCGGTGCTTCATGATGTTTCTCTTATGACATTGAATCATTGTATAGAATGTTTCGTCAACAGGTCTCATCTGAATTCCACTTCCATTTCTTTTTATCAATGTTCACCGTCTTGGACGTGCGATTCCATATCGAACAGTGCGGCCGAAAGTCCATCCAGAAAAAGAAGGAGTACAAATAGGTCTTGTGCATTCCAATCGACTGCACAGAGACTTCAAATACGAACAGCACCCCAACCTCACGGACAAAGGCCAAGTGAAGGGAAGTCAACCTTTAAGCACCGTGACCATGCACAAAAAGTGCCCAAGCCCATGTCAAGCTAAAATAAGATAAATGGACGTGATCAAGTTGTCTGCAGCATGATCATTTCAGTGAGACTCTGATCTCGGTTAAAGTTTACATTCTGCGTTTGATTCACGTGATGATAGTGGTCCCCAACTGTTTGCCTACACTGTTTGTTTTCGACATCGTTTTCGAAAAGACCGGCACTGTTTCCCTAATGTTTCCCTAATGTTTCCCACGTTTGGGCCCACCAGAGTGAGGAGGACATCCAGGACGCTATTGTCGGCTTGGTTCAAAATCACCCACAGATCAGGCAGAAAAAGCGCCATCAGCAACGCCAGAAACATGGCCAACTGAAAATACCTGGCAACGATTGGCAACGGCAGCAACTCTTTCAGTCCATGAAGATCCATTTTTAGCAACAAAAATATATAGCAAAATATAGCAACATGCAATATATTAAGAGATAGCAAAAGGATGATAGCAAAAGGATGTGCTTTGATGAATTTTGACCTGTTTCAATGTGTCTCAATATTACATGTCTCAATATTCAGGAGTCCTATTGATTCGTATTGCCATATTGCATAATTACATTGCTAGAGCCAATTCCAAGAGCTTGTGAGGTGCCTGTTGTTCACGATCTGGCGGCAGTATGGGGCCAAAGCCTTTCTCAATTGATGCAGTGAACCTCATGGTCACCATATGTCACCATGCAGCAACGCGCAACACTTGTCCGTGTTGTGGGAACATGGAACAACAAGCAGTAACAAGCAAGAAATAGCCTAACACTAATAAGCCTAAAAAGATCTAAAAAGCAAGGAGAAAGTATCTTAGTCAAGATTCGTGCCACGAAGCTCATCTGTGCTGTCAGAATTCTAAGGCCCTATCGGATCATTCCCTCAAATCTTGACACAAAGCAGGGCTCATAAAATATGGGGCTGCAACCTTGTTCATTTTCCAAGTGATACGCTCATCATCTCTCATCTATTCTCAACCAAGGCAATCCAAGGCACCATCCATGTCTTGTGGTTTTTGGGATTCTTCAGATTCAACTGAAAGTGATAAGGGAGGTGGATCCTCTGCAGGTGGTGGCGGTGGTAGCGAACTCTTCGGCCAACCTTGAGGGACAACAGCCGAATCTGATCGAGTCTGATCGAATCTGACTCCAAAATGCTGAGTTTTGTGGATCGAAGATGCTACTTTCATGTCATTGACAAATGTTGTCTATATGTTGTATATCATGTCTTGTTAAATCTTGTTAATGTCATGTTCCACCATTTTCCCCAAGTTTTCTCGAAAATTGCCACTGGCACCACAACGGCTATGGCGGCTATGGCCTCCGTGTGACAACGCCTTCAGCGTCATCGAGGCCGCCCGGAGATGGGCATCCTGCGCGATCTTCCATACGTCTTGGCATCCAAACAACAGCAGTTTTTTGAAACACAGAAGGTATCTCTCTTTATCGGCATTGCTGGTCCTTTACCTCGATCAAGGAGTCACATCATAGAATCTACTATGAACGTGCGACTCCTGTGAGCCCAAATGCAGAATTTGCATGAATTGCATGTAAAACTGTAAAATCATGTACGTGAATCGTGTACAATGTGTATAGACTGTATAGTTTCAGCACCTTGTATGTTGAACCCCCATGGCCTTTCAAGATCTTTCAACCTGAACATTTCACCCGAATGCCATGCCAAGAGGGGAAGGCTTGCAAAAAGGCACAACCGAAACAAGTTCCAGTGGAGGATACTTTCAATTTCGTTCGTCTGAGGAAGAAAACACATACCACAATTTGTGCTTCAATCATAGCCAAAATCGACCATCAAATGGGGTGGTAGCTGTATGTGTGTGTGTGTGTGCGAGTGCTTTCAATTTGTGAGCTGAGTTTGCGGCCCACATCTATGTTGTATATGTTATTATGTGTATATATGTATATATAGATAGATATAGATAGATGATATAGCGTAAAAAGTGGGTCCGTAAACAACTGGCTTCGGCAATGATACGTGAGTGCCCATCTGGCTGCTGATGAACTTCCGGTGACTAGTTCTGGGCCATCACAGAAGGTAACATCGTTGAGCACCTTGAGCACTTCGTTGCGACACCTTCATTCATTTTACCTGCTCTCATCATGCTCTCATCTTTCATCCTAAAATCACAGATCTGTCCCAAAATTGCGAATTCTTGGAGAAGTACCAAGTCTATAGCTCTGGCACATTCTCACATTCTGGCACCAAACCAACACCTGACTCTCTGCTGCGATGTCACCAGCACAGCGGTCACAATTTAGGTCATCTTAGGTCTACACGAGCCAGACTCATGACATCTAATGACATCTAATGACCTAGAGCTTGGCCAGAAAAACACGTGCGAAACGGAGGCCTTTGCTCCCTTTCAACAGAGCTGTTCAAACATGTTCAAACCTGGCGAATTCAGAGGTCACAGATCTGCAGAATCTCCAACGCATCTGATGGGGCCTCGGCTATCAGTTCTTGCGGCAGAGCTGATAGCCATGTTTTGTGACTAGAGCTGTGCACCGACGCGCCCTTTTTCCATCCGGCAACATCCGGCAACTAAGTAACTAAGACTAACTAAGAGTAACTAAGCACAATCTTGTGCACCCATTGACTCGACTCTAATGATCTAATGATTCTAAATATATTCTAATCTAATGCGCCTACATGCGCATGCAGAAGTTCCTATTTCAGAAACCCTAAGGGATCATGAAGCTATTGAGAAATCATGTGGCCAATTGTGGCCTGCCAGCTTTTCTGCCAGGACTATGAGAACTCGTCCTACTAAACTTAAAGCCAGAAGTGTTTGAGAACACTAGGCCCTACTCAGCGGAAAAAACTGAATTAACCAAAATTATATAAAATTATATAAAATTATGTGCAATCTAAACGGTGGCTATCAGATCACGGACTGCAAAACAGTCACCACCTCCATCTGGAGAGCCCCATGCCACGACTGATCCGTTTGCCAGGATGGCAGCAAACGCTTGCTCAGTGGCCTGAACCTGCTGCACACCCCTGAGCTGATCCTGGACTGCAGAGCTGTCCCCACCAAAGTGTGGATTGCCCCATGTCACGACAGATCCATCAGCCAACACTGCAGCGAATGCACTTTCTGTGGCCCGCAGCTGCAGCACATTTCTGAGCTGATCTTGTACTTCTGAGCTGTCACCGCCGTAAGCTGAAGAGCCCCATGTAGCAACGGATCCATCTGCCAACAGGGCAGCGAATGCGCAGGATGTGGCCTCAATGTGGTGCACACTTCTGAGCCGATGTTGGACTCCAGAGCTGTTGCCCCCATAGCGCGGATTGCCCCAAGTCACGACTGATCCACTATCCAACACAGCAGCAAACGCGAAACCAGAGGCCTGCACCTGCTTCACACTCCTCAGCTGCTCCTGAACTCCTGAGCTGTCACCACCACCATTTCCATGGCCCCATGCAACGACGGAACCATCTTCCAGGATGGCAGCAAACGCGCGAAACGTGCCCTGGACCTGTTGGACACCCCTGAGCTCTTGGATTTCAAAGGTCGCGCCCAAATCAGGGCCCCATGTTACACAAGATCCGTCGGCCAGGATTGCAGCAAATGCATAGTGCGTGGCCTGTACTTGTTGCACGTTCTTGAGCCGATCTTGGACTGCAGAGCTATCACCTCCGAAATGCGCATCTCCCCAGGTCACAACAGAACCATCCGCCAAGAGGGCAGCGAATGCATGAACTGTGGCGCGAACTTGTTGCACACCTTGAAGCCGATCTTTGACTGTGGAGCTGTCACCGCCGAAGCGTGGATCACCCCATGTAACCACGGATCCATCTGCCAGAACTGCAGCAAATGCGCGAGATGTGGCTTGAACTTCTTGCACACTCTTTAGCTGATGTTCAATGGCGGAACTATCACCACCCCACTCTGGGTCACCCCATGTGACGATGCGGTCAGCTCCATCACACCACAGCACAAAGGCCTTTCGAGTCGCTGCGATCTTCACTTGTCGCACGACCGCTGTGAGGCGGTGGAGCAGAGTCGAAGATGTCAAAGATGTCAAAGTTTGAAGAGGATCAGAGAGGATCTGCCCATCTGCAGTGACAAGCCGTATGAAGCCTTTCTTGAACGCTCTTCGAGCAAGAAAATTCAAATCCCCTACTTTGGAGGATTCCGGAACTTCCAGGTTTTCTGCTCTTCCGCTCGGCAAGGCTACTAATACTCGAAGCATCCTTGTGGAACCTCGTGGGATGTCAAACATGTCAAACGGAAAACCATCCACAGGCAGCTTCGAGCCAAACTCCGTTCAGTCAAACTTAATTTTAAAATTTAAAATGTGATGATGTGATTGTGATGAATTTTACATTGTATCTTGCTGTATCTTTCTGATCCTGCGAATGATCGGCGTTGAACTTGGGACTGGTGTCATTCGGAACGTGCCGATCAAAGTCCGTCGTGGCGAATGTTTCAATGAAATCTTGTTCCTTGATTTCCTTGTGATCGAATGTGTTTCCTTGTTTCGTCCACCTGCCCCCTTCACCACTGCACCAACCATAGTCAGTACATACTCAGTACTTAAAGATACTGCCTTTCACGTCAAGGGACGGCAAGCGCAGTGCCTCTCGCACGCTCGTCATGTGGGCTCACTGAGTGAAAACTGCGGATGCAGATTTAAGATATCTAAGATGATTTAAGATGATTTAAGCACGTTAGAGATCTCAGTATTGGCTCGTATTGGCTCTGTGCATCTTCAACCACAAACTCCTGGGTCTAGTGTGACATATTGCAAGCGCAACGCTGCAGCGTCCATTTTACTCTTGATGTTGCCTCTGTGTTCTGTGACTTCTGTGACTTTCACTGCATTCCATGCCTCTGCAACTAGGCAACTAGTGTCGCAACTAGTAACTAGGTCCTCAGAGTCCTCTGCACTCGCAATTTGGGTCCTTCGACGCCAAAGCCCAGTCGTCATCAGATTTAGATTCAGAGCTTCACGAGGTACCTCACAAAAACACATTTTCAATCATAACACGGCCAGTGCATTCGATGGCTGTCTCAATAGAATAATCAATTCAAGTGCCCCTGATACGGCCCACATGCCGCCGGGAACATCAGGAACAACAAGATATTCAAGGTGCCTTCACCGGACAGAGACCTCCACAAGAAACAGCTTAGCAATGCCGTGCAACTTGATTGCAAGTCCAGAACTTGGAGATGTGTTCATCTGTTAAATCTATATCTATTAACTATGTATATCATATCTATATCTATGTCATTCTATTTCGATGATGTGCGCGATATGTTTCCATATGTTTCCCATAATTTCACTCCATGTTCCAAACCTGAGGGCCAGGGTTCCTCAGTGGATATGTAGACACCTGATATCACCTGATCACTAAGTATCATTAACTCCTGAAGACTTTGGAAATCTTTGGAACCCATGGTCGGCGTCAATATGTGCAGCTAATTTGAACTCGTCAAGGTGGCCAGCATGGCTCCACCGTGGCTTCACCGTAGCTTCACCGTCTACAGACGTTTGGCAAAGCCCGGCAGGGCCCGGTAGGTTCCACCGTGGCTTCACCTTGATCTGGCCCTGCGAATGGCTTGGAACCCTTGGAACCGTTGAATCGCAGGTGCCGCTAAGCAAATCAAAGAGTTCGGCACAGATTCGGAACGGCATGGCACAGCGGTGCTCAATACAGGGTCACTCTCAGGTCCAGTGGCGCTCCATGAAACAGTGACATAGTGAATCATAGTGAACAGAATAGCGAAACAGCAATTACAATGTCAAATAGTGTAGAAGTGCATCATGCACGTCAAAAACAATAGTAGTCAGTGAAGTTTCAGGGCTCTAATTTAGTATAATTTGATTAAATCTAAGTCTTAGTCGTAAATATAGATGAGACACTTTAAGATCTCTATGGATCTTTCTTCTAAGATCTAGTGTTTCCCCAAACTTTTGTTTGCTGTTTTGTCATGTCAAGATATGTCAAGAACATAACAGTCAGACACGACGGGTGGAGACCATTGGAGACCCTCACGACCAAAATGGCAAGGGCCTGTCCTGGGGATCCTGGGGCAGCCCGAACCTGGCGCGGAAGTCGAGGCCTCGCGGCGGAGCCGCTTCAGTTTTGTATTGTCATCGATGTATTAAAAAATGATGTTTTGTGGCTGCTCTGCTGGAGAACACATATCATATGATATACTATGATATCAAATGAAATTTGGATGGTGATGTCAGATGTTAGTTACTTTTGGTCCTTTCCCAAAGGCAACAAGGAGTCATGGCCCTCGAACTTCTCAAGCATGCTGATGGCGCCCAACTTTAAATTTGCTGGGCGCTGCAGCGAAATGTAATCGCAAACACTTCAGGTGTCGCTCACGCAACTTCACACGTCGACGTGTTTCAGAAAATTCCATCTTCCTAGTCTTCCTAGTCTTCCTATCCACTATCTTTACATATCTTTATAGCTCCTTACGCACGAGGCAACCGATCGAGCCGATCAGCAGCCACAGCTGCCACTCATGACATCCAGAGTTGTATCCTTGGTGCAGAAGCTTCGGGTGACGAGTAGAGGTAAAGTATGGCTTCAACGGGTTCACTACGGGTCAAGTAGGGGTCTTGAAAACAGAACCTGAGGTTTTCCTCTCCGGGTTTTGGTGCCGTAGGTGTAGATGTAAATGTAAACACACACACACATACATGCATATTATATTATATATATTGTATACATCATATTACATATGCGTGCATGTGTGTTTTCATTTATTTCTATGCGTTGTGTTCTGCTGTTATTTATTGGAAAGATTCAATGCTTTACAGCTGGCAGCTTCAACTGGCCTTCAACATTAAGAAGCCGGCCTGACTCCGAAACAAAGCTGAGATGTCACCATCCGCAAGAAAGCGACCTCGTTGTCGCATGAATTGAAGCGACATATATTTTAAACTGCTCCAGCTCCTTCCGACTGGAAGGTCATCGGATGGAGGTTATAACCGTTATCACCTCGGTTAGAAATGGGATAGTTTATCCAGTTTATCCATCTTATCCCACTCATTAAATGATTGAAGAGTTTGTTCGTTTGTTGCTGTCCTCTACCTCAGCATCCTGCGAAGTGCATGTTCATCGGGCAAAGCTGCCTGGTTGACAGCAGAGTGGGACCAGTCGCATGACATCCAATCACAATCTTCAATCCATACCCATCCATACCCCATACACATCCATTTACATCTATTTCCCATATTTTGCCATCTTGGGAGGATGAAAATCCCTACCAGCCACCAAAGGGTTTCTCTGATTTGGTTTACCCATGTTAGCCACAGTAGCAACTGGATGCCAGCGGGTGATTCTTTGCCCCTTCAACCCAATTATGCTCACGTAGACTCTAGCCAAGTCACTTCATGGTTTTTTCCTGCAGTTGCTCCTGAGGGAAAGCGGAGCAACTGCTTCAATCCTAGGGTCCTATGGATGTCAGATGTGTTTCATTCATTTATCTTCACCTCAATGACACGGTGAAACGGCTGATGTTTCTCATGAGGCGCCTTGAACTGCCCCATTAGACTGCTGCATCCTGGCGATGCGGTATCTTGCCATGGCACGGGAAGCTCAAAAAAGCTCAAAACACGTTCCAAAAACATCAAGAACTATGAGGATCTACATGGATCTACTGTATATGATGATCTGAAATCTGAAATCTGGAAGCGGGCGACCCTGGCAACCCTGGCGACCCTTGGATTAGACTTCCATTGATTTCCATTGGACCGTTGGGGACCGTTGCAGTTCGCCAGAAACGCGACGCTCCTGGCAGTCTCACGGGAGACCTGGGTGGCCTGAGCGATTCTGACGCGTTGTATCCCGTGGCAGCAAAGGGAAACGAAACGGAAACAGAAACGGGAACGTATGGGAAAGTTGTAGCAGAACTTTCGGAACATATGGCAAAGCGTATGAAAGCGTCAAAGATCTCTTGTCAAACCATGTAAAGTTGTAAAGTTTCATTCATTCCTATGTTTTTTCTCCGAAAAATCATCATGTTTCATCTGAACATTCCAAATCTTCATCAGTTTCTGCCGTTTCTGCGCTTTGCGCCTCCGAGCCGGGCGTCATGCTGATGCTGCTGTGCGTCACGAGTTGTCCTGCCAAACGATCATTTGGGGTCACTAGTAATCACATGTAATCACTATCATTCAATCATAAAGCATGGCTTGAAGAGTTCCACTGATCATGATCATCCTGAAATCACGCGTTATACTGTATCATGTTATATCGGGTTATGCTCGTGATAGGATTCGCTATGCGCATTGAGTTGGCTGGATGCTGAACCCGCTCCAGCTGCTGTGCGGCAGCGGCCGCGGAAAGCGGCCCTGGTCACGGCAGACGCAGCGCGATATAAAATTATAAAACATGATAAGACAGGATAGCAAGGAGAATACGGGAGAAACATAAGAATCATAAGTCATAAGGATGAAATCCTCAGGATGAAATCATTCTTCCATCATCTCCGTCATCGGAATAGCTGTTTTGCATTGTTTTGGGCGAGCGGCACACCTTGGAGAAAACATCCCCAGCCCACCTTGCCGTGCTCAGCATCTTTCCAAAGACGGCACTGCAGCTGGCAGCACAATCCCAGCTACGCCAAAATGGCCACAGAAGACACACTTGTTGCACAATGTTGCACTTGACATGTCATGTTTTCTGCATTTTATAATAATAATATGTATATATATTCTATGACTCTGACATGACCTGCCGATGTCAAATTTGCTATGTGCTTGGCATTCAGGCCTTGTTCATAAAGTTCACCCCCAACTTCCATGATTTTTCGATATTTTTCGTTGGATTTCCCATCATGGTTCCAACAAAATCAATGAATTCCTACAATTCGGCAGCAACTTGGAACTTCTTGGAACTTCTTGGACACTGGCGTTGGACGCTTTTTGGCCGCGGGCGACACCTTCTCCAAGCCATAAAGCCATCTCAGCCAGTTGAGCGTCCACGTGTGCCACGGAGGCCAGGATCTGACACAAACGTGGAGGAAACGGGGAGAAAAGACATGATGACATCATGATGACATGACTTGAGAAATGAAGAAATGCTTTGTCCATATTTGTCCATATGTGTCATTGCAAATCAATCAAATCATCTCAAATCATCGCCATCAGGTCAAATTTCATGTCATGCTTATCTTTCATCACAATCATCACATACAGAGTAGGCTGCATAGTAAATTTTGGAAATATAGTAGACAGTACAAAAATAATAAGATCTGATCAGATCTGATCAAAATTGATCTTAAATATAGTATGCGTATGCGTGTGCCTTAGAGGTGACATGAGGTGACATACGGCCACATGCCACAGCCAGGTGCCTTTGCCATCTCCGCAAGCAAATCTGCATCACCTGGCGCCATGATGCGCCGTGAAACGGGAGCGTCCCCGCCATCCCTGCCGTCGTAAGCCGTCGCCTTCATTGACTTCTGTGGCTTCGCAGACCTGGACGGAGTCGAACAAGTGGCGTCACAATTCTCAAATTTCTCAATTTCTACGCTTGAAACACTTCTGCATGGAGAGTGACATACAAATACCAACATGTATCAACTAATATATCAACATATATCAACATCATAAATTGTTATTATCAATCATTGTCGTTCATTGGTCAGCTTATATCGGCTTGCTGAGCTTTGCCGAGGTTGCCTGCACTAAGCAGCTCAACAGACTGCGCAAAGAGCAAATGGCCAAGTCACAGCCTCGGTGCACAAAAAAAACTGTCACACCATTGTCGGATGACTGTCGGATGATCGCCAACAGGCAATATTTGGTTGTGAGTCAAAACCCTGGCACCCGGATGGTACCTAAAATAGCTGGTAAATGGATGTTCATCCCACTAAAAATGGTATTAATAGGTATTGATCCATACCCATTTGGCAATGATAACTTTGAAGTTCGGGAAAACATCCCGCCCAGCCAAGTATCGGTGGCAGCGACGACGGTCCGTGCCCAGGCTGATGAGTAACTTGAGCCGTGCCAGCTCCTTCGGAGAAACTTCAGATCTACAATTCAGAAATCACGTCGCAGCTAAAGACATGCAATGAGTGGCAACACGAGATAACACGAGGAATGAATATGAATGGTCACTTTGAATTGAAAAGGGATAGTAACGGATAGTACTTAAATGGGATGTGCTCTTTGTTGATTCTGCCTCGGTGCCCTTTGTGAGTAGGTCTTGTCTACGGACTGTATCCTCAGGCCACCAATGGATGTTGCAAGAAGGCTGTCATTTAAAAAAATCGTAGCGGCAGAATGTTGCAAATGTATTTAATGTATGCATATGTGATCAAACTTCTGGGAAACTTCCACGATGTGATCTCACCTTGAACAAAATCAGCACCACATCACCCAGAAAAATCCAGCAGCGCCCCATATCCCAAGCCCTGAAGGGCCCTTAGTCTAGCGGCAGACTTGAGCTGTGAGATGCCTTCCTTGGTTTCGCTTCGAGGTTTTGGCTAGACCGCTGGGTTTAAGATTGATAGCACGTGTGATATTATACGCATACATATATGTATTATATTATATTATATATATACGTGTGTGTGTGTATGTATTTATGTCAATGTAAATATAAGATACTCATATATCACGTCATCCCCAAAACCCACCCCAAAAAGCAGCAAGAAATAAACACGTGCCAAGTGTGTGAACTTGAAGATCGAGATGATCTGTGCAACCAATGCACATTGTCATAGTGACTTAGTGACTTCATAGCGCAGGTCATTGCACAATTGCTCTCGCTAAAAACTGCCCAGTGTCCAACAATCCCTCCTCTTCGAAACACAGAAGCTCACGCCTGCACAACTGCATGTTGAAAAAGAACGAAAAAGATATCAAAAGAAAAACGAGAATGCAGCGCAAGGCCACCCATGCAGTGTGAACTTCTTGAGCAGAGTGAAAAATAAACAAGAGGAATACAAGAGGCACATGTGTTTCAGCACTGAAAAATCATGCAAAAAATGACGAAGCGAGTGCTGGCAGCACATGGTACTGCCTTGGCCTTCTTGGAGCCGTATCCTTGAACATAGTAACAGCCCGTAGTAGCCCGTAGTCAGTTACAGTCAGAAACTGTAGAAGAATTCATGCCATAGCCGAAGCAATTATTGCAACAATTTGCAACATCATATCAGCTGCCAAGATTCCACAGAATCATCTGGGGCCACTAGTTCTTTCGCTTTGGCCCCTGCATTTGCAAACTGCAGTGACAACTACAAGCAATCCAAGATGTTCCAAGCTCTTCACAATCGGCAACCTAGAAATCAACAGCTGGAATTCCGCACCTGTGCTCCCTAAGCCCAGACAGCCAGTGGCTCCACCTTGCAACAACTCTCCATTGGCATAGGAAGGGGGGCCTTCACTCAAGTTTGTTCAAAAGTTGAAAGATTTCAGGTGACTCGAGTCGAATGCATCTGAAAACTGGACG
>Ga0126342_10016917_pt1 | contig 12662 bp, 9 predicted proteins | sample Cyp1metagenome_FD_92528 | JGI IMG/M metagenome (GOLD analysis project Ga0126342, IMG submission 92528) | Coral microbial communities from Lord Howe Island, Old Settlement Bay, Australia - Cyphastrea 1 metagenome | ecosystem: Host-associated > Invertebrates > Cnidaria > Coral ...
CAAAATGCCGGCAAAAGACCCGGCAAAATGCCCGGCAAAATGCCCGGCAAAATGCCCGGCAGAATGCCCGGCAAAATGCCCGGCAGAATGCCCAGCAAAATGCCGGCAAAAGACCCGGCAAAATGCCCGGCAAAATGCCCGGCAAAATGCCCGGCAGAATGCCCGGCAAAATGCCCGGCAGAATGCCCGGCAAAATGCCGGGCAAAATGCCCAGCAGAATGCCCGGCAAATTAATGCCCGGCAAAATGCGCGGCAAAATGCCCAGCAAAATGCCGTGCCAAGTATTCATCCATAAAAAAACATCACCTCTTTTTTTGTGAGACTCAGGTCCTTCTGTGTTTTTGCCGGCAAGATTTAATTTATGACTAGAGAAGTCGTCCAAGGAACGTTTGATTTCCAAGGTTGCATTGATGGTTTTGGTTGATCAGGTTGGCCCCAAATACCAAGACGGAAAACCCCCAACTGCCATGAAAAAGCCCCATCTGCCACGAATACCACATCTTCAGGACCTCCATAGGACTGCAACTCTTCAACCATCACCAGGCCTGACGCACGATCGCGCCAGAGGATGAACTTGTACTTTCTCTGCTCGAACTCAAACTCGAAAATGTCAGTTCCAACGATCGCAAATAGCCCTGGATTGTTGCCAAGTGATGCCAAGTGCAGCTGGTGGATGTGGCCTTGGCTTCTGTGCCTCAACGCAGTCAGGGCAGGACATCTTGCCATCCCTATGGCTCATGTTGGAGCCTTTCTCATCCTCGATGCGGATCCTCAGCATCTGCTGTCTGATGTTCTCCAGCTGTCGCCCCTTTGGCGGCCTTTCTTTGCACCTGTTGGCCTCCATTCTCTACTGTCTTGATGACGCTCCCTGCAAAGTCATCTGCATGTCGTAGATCTTGCTGTTGCCTCTTTTCAAAATGGGCCCACTTCTCTGGACTGCGCTCGGTCAAATTGACCAATGATGTGAGGCGAGTACATGGCAATAACACCCACATAGTTCGCGGTGGATGCAACTTCACATCCTGGTTGAACATCTTGGTGCCAATTGGCCTTTCAAGAGCGTATCCATTCTTGTAGTTGTAGCGCTTTGTGACGTAGCCACGGCGCTCCATCTCGGTGCAAAGAGCTGATGTTGGAGAGCATGCTACTTCACAAAAATCAGGACGACCTGAGATCTGACTGAAGAGCCCAGCCAACGGTGCCATGAGAATAACACCAGCTGCAGCCATAGCTATTGAAATCCTTCTGGCTGAGGTTGGAGGAATGACATCCTTGCCGTTGATCTTGACTCCATGGTCGGTGAAGTTGCCATGGTTCTCCACATTAGGTTTGGTGCTGCGGATTGTCCGCTTCCGTTCTCCATGATGATCTCTCGAATTGGTTGCGTGGCTCTGCACTGATGGAAAGGCTTTACTTACCTCCAAACTTTCATTGCAAATCGTTGTGCTCGTGGTGCTTTCGTGTGGCTGTTTCTGCATTTTTTGCCTCAGCCTTTGCAATGAACTCCAAAGCTCACTGCTGATCCTCCTTCTTCTCGGAGCACCCCGTTCATTTTCTGCCATTCGCCATCCGAATCTCCGTCCGCCAAGTCCGCTGCCTCCTGGTTCTTGTTGGAAGCAGCAGCTGCAGACTTTGCAGCTGTTGGATAGCCCTTGGACTCCTAACTTCCTTCTCGGTGGGCTCGGATGGCTTCGGTGTCTACTCCTTTGGCTTTGGGTTCTCCATGTTCATTCGGCGCTGGTATTGGGTCCACGTTGGAGCGCAAGGCCTTTCAGATCCATCAGTTTCCCTTGCATGATCTGCTCAAATCAGATGCGGTTGGGCCCCATCTGTCATGAGTGGCCGTCTGCTGATCCCTTTGGGTGGTATGGCAACCTCATCGCACACCGCATGCAGACCGTCCATGTTGCTGACTTGTTCTGCCGCGGCTTGCTGCTCACGTGCTGGCTGAAGCACGGGAAGCCGGTGTGGCGAGGGTCGTCGTGCGACACCGGGAGAGATAGCTCATGCCCTGATTGGATCTGGCCTTGAAGAACTTGAAGTCTTTGGGCCAGGTGCTGCAATCGGTCTGGTAGTTGTGGTTCAACATCAAACGCAAAAACCTGCTCTTGACAGCTGATGGGTGATGCCGCATTCTCAATCTCTTCAATTTGCAAAACTGTTAGGCCATTAAAAAGAATTTTGATGTGGCCACTCATCTATCATCCATGCTGGTGTGGCACCACGAAAATCCAGTTTCATCATCGCATGTGGCTTCTGTGAAAAATCAAGTGTCAAATGACCCGATTTCAATGCTTTCATTTGAATGGCAAAAACTGGAAGCTCTTGATTTGGTGCTTTCTCATCATCTCTAAACAAAAACATGCCGTTGAAATGGGAAATGAGCGCTCTCTTTGAACGCAATGTGCATGTTCCAATCAGTGGTGATGTTGATGAAGCTTGACCATCCAAAACATAAAATGAAATTGAACCCAAAGCTGTCCCTCGCCTTGTCGCTGTGGCCATTGCCGAAGCCGAAGGTCGGGAGATCCTCGTGGCGCACCGTGTAGGTGAAGTCCCAGTGACAATGAGGTCGTGGACGGAGTTGAGACCCACGCCATTCTCAGTGGCTCAGTATCGATGAATGCCCTTGTATGGGATCTTTCATGAACTGCAGAATCATCCTACTGGGCTGCAAGGGCATTGAACAACAAAATAGGACTTTGATTTACCCTTGAACTTGCCCTTGCCCTTGAAGCCGTGATAGTTGGATTTTCTCTTGACCCTCCCCACCAGGTGAAAAACGATCTGGGCCAACTTGTTGCAAACCAAACATGGACCAGAAGAACCTGTGTATGGACCGCCTTTACTTTTGCCACCTTTGAATCTTCCACGTTTGGAACTTGATGGTGGTGATGATGGTGACCCTGAAGCGTGTGAAACCCCTTTTCCATTCATGGATTTGGGGGCAAAATACCCTCTTGCAGCCCTGGTTTTCCTCACAGCCTCTCTGGCCTCACGCAAAGTTTTCTGCGCTTCAGCCACCGAAGCATGTGCCTCGTTGTACTGAATCTCTTCGGGAGCCTGAGCATTCTCATCCATGGGAATGTCTTCTTCACCTTGTGCTTCTTCATTGGACCACGGGACTTCAAAGCCATGCCAATCTGCATAGTAATCAGGCTCATCCCAATACGCACCACCATGGCGTCCATAGCAATTCCAATCAGCTGCCATCCCATGCATCTTGGTCATCATTCCACCAGATTCGATTCTTCTCGGAGCCTTGCTGCGGGGCTTCATCATCAGAAAAAGAGTCCTAAGAGCAAGCCTGATCTTCCAAAACTGCGTGCTATTGCCAGTCTGTGTGAGAACATGCTGCTTCTCGGACGTGCTCAATCTTGATGCCTTCAAAAGCCTATATCCACGCATCTCGCTCTCGAAATAATCCTCAATTGCCGGTTGAGCCGGTGGGGCGGCCGGCAACTGTGACCACGTTGCTGTCCATGCCCAAATGCTGCGTGCGCCATAGGTGATCTGGATGGTGTTGTTGGTGGAGCCTTAGGCTGGACAAGCGGAAAAACATCACCGCGAGCCCTGTGGAGAGCCTGAGTCAGCTGGGTATACAAGTCTTCTTCTCTGACCAACAATTCAGGGATGGTTTCGTTGTTGTTTCGCCGCAAACTGTGCCATGCCTCTAAACGAGCAAAACTATCAGGAATTGGCAACTGCTGCAAAGGTGACTTTCTGAGAACATCTATAACAACTTCTTCAAACCATCTTCTCCTTCATACTCATCGGGATTGAGATGTCTGACCACTTGCTTTGCAGATCCTGTCAAACGTTGCCAAACCCTAGATGCACTTTGCTCCCTTTCAGATTCTTTCAAGGACTTCTCATACCAGCGACATGCAACGAATGATGCAGCATCGCCATTCCAAGTTGGCACACCGTCATGCGACGAAGAGGACGCCATGATCAGTCCCTTGAGCATACTCTCTCCGCTATCATGCAGTTGCAATGGTAGCGAGCAATCCGTTCCAACAACTGAGACTTGAACCGTTGGAATCTATCTAATCTAATTGGGAAATGTCCTCAACGCAAGAGGAATGATCAAGGTCCAACGTTCGGACTGCAAATGCCTTTTCTCGCTATGGCTCGAGCTGCGCTCCACTGCAGCAGTTGATGCACACATGAATCTGCTTAAGTGCAATCGTTGAAGCATGGTGGAATGTTCAGTAATCGCACTTGTGGTAATGATTGTTCGGCAATGTTCTTCATTTCTGTGTCAGGTATGATGGTCATGACGTGATTGCGGGAAAGATTTGATTTGACTTGTGCCTTTCGTGATCTTCGCTCTGCAGCTCGCTGAATAGCACACAATGCGGTTCGGGATCGGAAGTCACCTAGCCAGCATGCAAGGCCGGGCAAACAGGAGGACTCAAGGGACTCGAGTGCTAAGATTGTCATCACCACAGGCAAGATAGAAGTGCTGTTTCAAATCAAAAAACGGACAAACAAAGAAACAAACTACGTCCACCCATCCACATAAAAGACCGAGAAACTGCAAAGCCTCCGAAACCAGAAGCTTGACTCAGGAAGCCTGTGTGAAGGCACAAGGTACTGAACCTGCTTTGCAGCGCACTACTGGTGCCATGACGCATGGAAATGTATTTGTAAGATTCTTTCAGTATACAAGGTCATGCAAGATCATACAAGACAAAGCAGGTGTCCAATTCCACGAAATTCAATTCCGATAAATAAATAGATAAATAAATTAAAAAAAAACATATATATTTTGACAGTAGCCTAAAAGCTGTAACAGCGAGCGCGATCTAGAGCACGATTTTTGGCACGAAGGAGAGCACCAAAAAGCACGATTTAGAGCACGATTTTTGGCACGAGATAAAAGCACCAAAAAGCACGATTTTTGGCACGAAGGAGAGCACCAGAAAGCACGATCTAGAGCACGGTTTTTGGCACGAGGGAAAGCACCACAAAGCACGTCTTTTGGCACGAGGGAGAGCACCAAAAAGCATGATTTTGTGCACGAAGGAGAGCACCAAAAAGCACGATCTAGAGCACGATGTTTGGACAAAGGAGAGCAATGCACGAAGGAGAGCAAAAACCACGATTTTTGGCACGAAGGAGAGTACCAAAAAGCACGCCCTAGAGCACGGTTTTTGGCACGAGGGAGAGCACCAAAAAGCACAATTTTTGGCACGAGGGAGAGCACCGAAAAGCACGATTCTGCGCACAACATATAAAGAAATCCTTTTTTTGACCGTTACAGCTATTAGGACGGATTCAATATATATTGTATAAATATGATTTTAAAAATGTATTAAATTGAATTAAATTGAATTACCTTACGCTCTCAGCTGTCAGCCTGTTTGCTGCCAGGCCTGCAAGCACGCCACCTCTGGCCGCATCGCAGCGTTCTCGGTGCAGATATAGGTAACCGTACCTTTTGGAAGATGTTGGAAGGAGGAAACAATCTCCAGGGAAAGGTGGGCAGCTTCAATGGTGTCTCCAAAGGTGGAATAAGGAATATTTGCTTCGCAACAAGTTTCCGACAAGACAGGGCGTGGAAACTTCGACTCCCAGGAACATATCGCTCACCAAGAGCTCGGGATCGGATACGTACCGGCATCCTTCAATCCAAAATCGCCAGCTTCCACAATTTAAACAGATGATTGCTGTTAACCTATGATGGTCACGGGCGGTCACGGGCAATCTTGCAAAACTCTTCACGTGGCAAATTCCAACGCCTATTTCAGCAAGCCTCAAGACCAAGCATTACACGCATGTAATACAGGTACTTGATGCAGAACATTTTGCGTCGCCTGCTATATGTCTGTGCCTGGGCATTTTTCAGTCCTTTAGGCATTCTCGCCCCACAATGAAATGCATCGGAGAAGAAAGGCATCGTTGTGGTCGGCTGCCGACAGGCTCCGTGAAGCACGCCACCTCAGAGGTGCGCAGTGCCATGGTGCCATCGTGGCAATATCTGGCAATATCTCGTAAAACATCGAATAGATATCCTGTATTCTTGCATAACAAATAAACATGTATTCTCACAAATTTTCTCAAACATACATGGTAGAGTTAACACGACATATCGCATGTATGCGACAAATGATAAACATGTATTGTAAATGTGTCTTTCATAGTACTTCCTTATGATGCAAGCATTTACGCATGTAGGCACGCATCCAGGGATGAAGCTACGTTGGTGTGTAGGCACGAAACTATGAAGGTACTTAGGCGCATAGGTAGGTCACGGGGTAGGTAGGCAGGTAGGGAGGTTGACCGGTATGTCTGGGGTGTTTATGTATGCACACAAACATATAATAGACACGCTCAGGCGCAGACTGCCCACAAATAACCTTTGTATATATGTATAGATATAGCATTGTATGTGATAGAGAATCATTTACACGTGCACTTATGTTTATGCCACTTGATGCCTATATTGCCAATAGATCTCAGTCACCTCCAGTCTGTAACCTTGGACAGGCTCATCAAATCACAGTTTTTTCCAAGGCATTTTGAGTCGCGAGGGGTAGGTGCGTCCTTTTTGCGGAGCACCGTGACACTGAGTGCACTCTCGAAAGGCCTCGCCAAACGGCATGGGTATCGTGTAAAATATCCCCGAAGTATTCCATCACTAACAGTTTTGGATTTTCTTGGTCGAGAACCAAGCCATGTTTGCAAAAGCAATACTTGGACTCAGGACGAGGACATGTGCACTGTGTCACCCCCAACTGCTTGCAGCTCGCAACTTTACTTCAGCTTCTTAGTGTCAGCATTTATGGGTATACAACAACAACTTGTGCAATGCAACTTTACGTCCTTTCACTGATGCTCTCCGATATTCTGTGATACTCTGTGATATTCCGAACGGTGTTCTATTGCTGGTCTCATGTTCTATTGGTGGTCTCCACCGTCGAATTCCTCAGAATACCAAACGGCAAAGCCTTCTCACTGGCCCACCGATTCAAATATTCCTTTGGAACATGCACAGGCCACGTGAAAGATAAAACAAAAAATCCTACAAATACAATATCAATTGCAACGGCTGCTGGGGACCTCTCATAGGTAGCGAATTAATATCAATTGAATAAAATTATATTGAATGCAAAACAAAGTGAATATAGCAGCAATATGGAGCAGCGACATCAATAATCAATAAACCCCAAAAATCCCCAAAATATCAAATGATCAAAAAGTTCCTCGTTCACGATTGCCCCTGTCCAGCCAAATCAGGAAATTATGGGACCCTTCATGGTTGAGCGTGTGTACCTTTTTCGGTCCACACGGTCTCATCCATGCCACCCTCCTTCAAAGGCGGACCTTGCATCCGGAAAATTTGTTGCGGACGTTCAGCCTTTTTTCTGGCACAAACAGGTCCGCCAGTTCCGGTCCATAAAGAAGCCCAACACGAAGGACGTGAAAATGCTATAACATGTCATAAGATGCTTCAACCCCCTTGCCAAGCGATCCAAACCAATAGCAAGAGAGTCAAAGGATGGAAGATCAAAACCAGAAAGGCAATGATGAGTCGCAGGCAGATCAAGATAGATCAAGCAGTAAGGTCAAAGGATGTCAAAGAGTCAGAGACTTTGGATCGAGGAGGGCTTGGGATCAATGTGAGTACTGGTCTGGAGTGAGAAAGGATGATTGAGCCTGAGCACAGCCCAATATGCCCAATCTATTGTTAGGAAAGGGATCCGCTTTGTCAAAGTGTTTTGTATCCTGGTGATTGATATTGATAAAGCGTGTTGATCCTGCTTCCGTGTTGCGCGTAACTGCCCACTTGCAGTATCTGGCCGTCTACGGGAGCCCAAGGCTTATTGGAACGCTAGTGATGCGATCCAGCACTTGACACTACGGATGCATGCAACAATGATAGGAATCTGGCTCCATGCTGAAGGCAATTGCGATTCTGGACTAAATTTATTTCCCAAATTTAAGAAGACTGAAATCTCAAAATATTTCATCTAACATATCTAACTGAGTCTAACTGGCTTAAACAGACTTACTTTCAAAAGCACGAGAAAAGCGTGGAGATCAGAGACTCTGGGCGCATGCCGAAGCTTTGCCTTCCGCGGCTGCTTGTCGCCTGCGGATGGCACATCTTGCTGAGGAGCCAGGAAGGCTCCAAATCCATCATGCAACCGCCATGTTATAGCTCAATGAACTCCAAAATGCACCTTGCGAAGCAATGCGAAGCAATGCGAAGCAGAATGACACAGAATGAACACCAGTGCGACCCGTACCAGATCGCACAATAATCCCATGTGGTCTTCGTTTTCACCAGCTACAAGTAACTAATAAGTAGGAGCTTTAAACTATGAGCTGGAATGCAGTACATGCACCCTCGGCGTTGTCCGAATTATATGCAGTCTACGCAGCCGAGCTCGCGAGCTCTGGTTTCGTCAACAGCTGCCGCATGCTGCTGCGCAACAAATATCGATGACACATGATGAGACTAATGAGGCCAACATGATTCAATACCCTGTAACTGTTATCGACTGCAACCCACCGCAACATAACTGCATTGTGACAGCTGAAATGTTTGGATTTCGGCTGTGCCTTAGGAGCTGAGTCTCCTCAAGGCCTCCCCTCAATGAGACTACAGGCATGGGCACTGAATGCCTCCATCCGCTTGAAATGACGAAGAGCGCTTAAAATGACGAAGAGTGCAAGTTTAGTGTCAGCACTGTAAAAGACTGCTTGCAACACCAGGTATAATGTAGCTGAACCACGGGAAACCTTTGCAGCCAGTGCAAGCTTTCACTGCTGAGCTTACAAGTTGAATGAGGATGCCAAAGGAACAAGAGGCCCCGTTGCCTCCATATCCGCGTCTGCTGTGGAGGAATGTCAAGGTACGTACAGCAGAACATTACCTTCTGAAGCTGACACTTGGCACTTGCAAGGACCCATCCCAGTAGCTAGACTGGAATCACTAAATCCAGGCGCGAAAAGTCGTAGTGCGGCACGCTTTGTACGACGAGCCGCACCAACTGTTTCAGAACAGCATTGTGGCATCAGCATCGCCAGCATCACAGTCTTCTACCGTTCGCCGCGATCAAGGAGGTTCCACCAACCTGCAAAGACAGAGCCCACGAGCCCACTTTGTACACATAGACCACCATGGGGCAACCAAGCAAACGACAAACAAAACTCCCGGACACCTCAATCTTCTCCTTGCTGCCTGACGCACTCTATCTTCTGCGCAGGATATCTCACCTGGGATAAGACCAGAAAACCGATGGAAAGGGAATGATGGAAAAGCGCGGGCAATTCGGATGATTCAAATGACATGACAGGGTCTGCTTGGCACATGGTCAACATTAGTCAACACTGGTCAACGACACACACCAGACAGCTCCCTGTTGCGGGCCTGATCCACATTCTTGAGCTCTTTCAGGTGATAGTACTCTTGGCAGACTGGACATTGGACCACAATCTGCTTAGTGGCTATCCATTCCTCTCCTCGGCGCTCTTGAGAGATAAGACGATCCTGTGGTCTCTCTCTCTCTCTCTCTCTGTGCTAAGAACCATGTAGCAATGTGGACGGGCTTCAATAAGGCCGAATTTGATGAAGCGACAAGCTCATTTTTTGACATAAGGTTCTTTGCCCTTCCCTGAAGAAATTCCATTGTGATGAAGAAGCATCAGAAACTTCTTCTTCGTGGGTGTGCTGAGGCGAACGGAGTGAATGATCGGCAAGACCCTCTAGAATGTGAACCGTCCCCGCTTACATATCTTACATATCTTTATCTTTACAATGCAAGTCTCGGCACAAAGTGATTGTAACATATTGATACAACATTTGATACACTATTTGATACCTATTGTAACTGCCTTATGATGTACTGCATTGTATTGTGTCTCTGACGAGTGACGGATGCAAGTCTCATGAAAAATGTGCCCGCATGGGAGATGGCGCCGAGCCTGGCACCCGGCACACGGTGATACACGGCGCCGCGACATGAGATGTCGTCATCAAAAATGTCAATGAAAACATTTTTGAAAACCAACAAATGTGTGCGTTTTGCTCGGCATATCTCGGCATCGCAAAAACGAACGGCGTTGCAAGACAGTCCCCGTCAGTCTATGCCCTCTAACAAGACAGGTAAAACAACACCGGGTTGCTACGCTTCAGCCTGTTGCCCAAAATTCTTTGAGCAAAGCCTGCAGCTGCTGCGGGCCTGGCAAAGCTTCCATCTGCTTGGGAGATGGTGGAACTGGGCAATAACATGAACCCGCGACTGTTTTTCACCAGAAATTAACTTTGAAACATCTGCCCCATTTTGTAGATATTCGCCGCTGTAGAGTAATATTTGCAAGAGTTGCAGTTGGTTCACCTTGTAGAGAGGTCCCGTACAGTCCCACACAGTCCTGCATCCGCATCTCAATAATTTCTTCCAAAGGAAGGCGGTCCATTTCATCCTCAGGGAAAAAATGCGCAGGGCATCATAAAACGATGTGTATATTAATGATTAATGTGTATATCCGCCGACCCCAGCAAGGAGCAGGGGGGAGCGCGTTAGAGAAAAAGTGTCGTTCCGGCACTGCCGCTCATGCCAGTCTCTTTTGGTGGAGGTGAGATTGAACCTCTTTGGCCTGTTTGTTCCTTGTTTCGGAGCGTTTCCGAAGTTCCACGTGCTGGGCTTGAAACTACCATTTTTCTATGGGTGCAGAAGGTGACGTTAGGGACTGCGGTCTCTGGCCTGGAAGGACCGGTGGATCCCTCAGCCGGGTGCTGTTTCCCTGTTTCGGAGCGTTTCCGAAGCTCCACGTTCTGGGCTTGAAACTACCATTTTTCTATGGGTTCAGAAAGTGATGTTAGAGACTGCAGTCTGTGGACGTGCTGGGCTTGAAACTATCATTTTTCTGTGGGTTCAGAAAGTGAGTCTGTGGCCTGGAACGACCAGTGGATCTTTCAGCTGGGTGCTGTTTCCCTGTTTCGGAGCGTTTCCCAAGCTCCACGTGCTGGGCTTGAAAATATCATTTTTCTATGGGTTCAGAAAGTGACGTTAGAGAGTGCGGTCTCTGGCCTGGAAGGACCGGTGGATCTTTCAGCTGGGTGCTGTTTCCGTTTCGGAGGGTTTCCGAAGCTCCACGTGCTGGGCTTGAAACTAGCATTTTTCTATGAGTTGAGAAAATGACAGAAAGTGACATTAGAGACTGCGGGCTCTGGCCTGGAAGGACCGGTGGATCCTTCAGCTGGGTGCTGTTTCCGGTTTGGGAGCGTTTCCGAAGCTTCACGTGCTGGGATTGAAACTACCATTTTTCTATGAGAAAATGATGTTAGAGAGTGCGGTCTCTGGCCTGGAAGGGCCGGTGGATCCTTGAGCAGCCCTCAAATCTGGGCGCCGGCAAACGGGCCAGCCCGTGTCCTTGCCGGTGGTAACCGAAGGTTATAGGCGCTGCCAACCCTGCCGCCGACTCAACCCCGGTTCACCCCCTTACTCCCCCTCGACTGGCCGTATACGTCATTTACGTGTTTTTTGCTTACGGTGTTGAAACATCGTTTTTTACGGCGTTTCGGGCCCTTCGGCGGCAAGGGCTCTAGGATATTGAACAACCTCCGTTTTTACGTGGTTTTGGGCTCTAGGAGGGGTCCCGGAACGGCAAAATTTGCATCTTAAGATGGTTTCAACATTGATGGCCCAAACATGGCCCCAACATAGCTCCCAAGGTGGCTCAACATAGGCCCAACATAGGCCAACATAGGGCCAACATGGTAGCCCAACATGGGCCCAACCTGGGCCAATATATGGGCCCTATGGCTCACCATGGGCCCGACTTGGCCCAACATAAGTCCAAGATGGGCCCAAGATGGCTCAACATGGGCCCGGCTCGGCCCAACATGGGCACAAAACCTGCGCTCAACATAGGCCCAGACTGCTTCCAGACAGGCAAGCACTGCGCATTATGAGAATCTCGGCCCAATCTTCAGAATCTCGGCCCAATCTTCCCACACCATAAGCCACACGTCTTTGCTTGGCCGGCGCCCGGCTGTCAGGCGTAAGCTTTTAAATTCGGGCGCCCGCCACGGAGCCCGTGTCCTTGCCGGAAGCCTTCTTATAGGCACTGCGCCCCCTGCGGCTGACCCACCCCCGGTTCACCCCGGGCGTACTCCGTGTCAACTGAAGTCCCTGTAATTTACAGTGTTTTGCGCGCGCGATGTTCAAAAACATCGTTTTTTTTTTAACGGTGTTTCGGGCCCTTCGGCAGCAAGGGATTTCATCTCCTCGGTTTTTACGTGGCTCCAGGAGGGGGCCCGGGGCGGAAAAATTGGCATCTTAAGATCGTTTCAACATAGATGGCCCAAACATGGCCCCAACATAGCTCCCAAGATGGTTCAGCATAGGCCCATAGGCCAACATAGGCCCAACATAGGCCCAACATAGGGCCAACATGGTGCCAAGATTGCTTGGCCGGCGCTCGGCTGTCAGGCGTAAGCCTTTAAATCCGGGCGCCGGCCACGGAGCCCGTGTACTGGCTGGAAGCCTTCGGTGGTAACCGAAGGTTATTTAAGCGCTTATGCGCGACAGCCGGCCAGGGGCCCATGTTGAGGTGATAGGGGTCGAGCAGGGAGCAAGAGCTCAAGGCTATGTTGCCCCATCGGGAGGCTATGTAGGTCCAGCTTGGGGCTATCGGGGGGTAGC
>Ga0126342_10016918_pt1 | contig 12662 bp, 21 predicted proteins | sample Cyp1metagenome_FD_92528 | JGI IMG/M metagenome (GOLD analysis project Ga0126342, IMG submission 92528) | Coral microbial communities from Lord Howe Island, Old Settlement Bay, Australia - Cyphastrea 1 metagenome | ecosystem: Host-associated > Invertebrates > Cnidaria > Coral ...
TGAACGTTCCGGAATTTTACTGCCGCAAGTGATTGGTTTTGAATCGTCTTACAAGAGTCTTACTGCCGCAAGTGATTGATTCTTACTGCCGCAAGTGATGGAAAATCTCACTGCCGCAAGTGATCGAATCTTACTGCCGCAAGTGACGGTTGAGCCCATGGGATTGTATCGAGCAGAAGGCTAGCTGCCAAGGGTACATCATGGTACATCCACTCCAGTTACTTTGCGGGTCCAAGTCGCAAGGTAATACCTTCCAAGTTCTGCGAGAATGTGGAATCAGGCCGCTTGACTCAGCTGGAAAAATCTTTCATCCAGTGCAGATCATAGGTCCTTACAGATGACTGGAAGTTGAAATTCCACCATTTTATAGCGGGAACATCTTCTAATTAGGTTGCGCTGACATTCTTGGTTCAGGTAGCGATTGTGTTGTGAAATCTCACGCCGCAAATAGGGGTTATGTCAGTTTTCGTTGTGAATCATGCTCAGGTGTCTGATTGTTCAATTCCGTTAGGCACGTGGCCCAAGTCCACTTGAGGGATCCCTTCTGCCGTCGACTTGCCATGGACTTGGCATCACTGGCTACGTGGCGACAACGTGCGGCGCTACGTGCGGTGTCGCTTGTGTGGGACTTGAGGTTCCATTGGAAACTAGAATTGACTTTGTGCCATACTTCATTGAGCAAGGGATTCAGCACTGCAAACACTTGAGCTGAGAATTCAAACGTCAAGTGATTGACAGCTACCAACACTGGTAGCGGAGCCTATCAGGCCCCCTATCAGGCGGGCTCAGTTTTGTTTTTGGGAGGTTGAGGAGGTCTTTGGCAACCCAAAGGATTTCGACTCATCCTATACTTTCCCCTCGACTTTGGGAACCATTCAGAACGGCTTCAATTGACCTTTAACATTTTGTCAACAATGACGACGTACTTGGAGAAGACTAAGGACCAGTTTGTCACATGGGATGGAAACCCCACTACATGGTTAGAACATGTGAAACGGGTTCGCTTTCAGTATGAGAGGACGGAGAAGAAGAAACGTCCCTTACTAGGAGCTGAACTTGTTTCTCGCCTGAGAGGGCGGGCTTGGGACGTGGCTTCAGCAGATGTAGATCACCATGCACTCCAACAATCTGATGGAGCAGCCTTTCTTTTGAGGTTTGTAGAGAGTCGCCTGTGTAAGGCACCAGTGCCAGACTCAGGGCAGCGTCCTGAGGACTTCTTCATCAGACTTCCAAGGAGCCCTGGTGCCTCTATGACTGAATGGGCAACTCAAGTTTGTGAGGGCTATAGGAGGCTTCACAGGGCAATGGCCCGACAAAGACTGGAAACGGATAGCCGTTCCAAGGAGTTTGGAGGTGCCAAGGGTGACAAGTCACGTTCTTCTCATGATCCCTCAACACCCGTTTCTCGAAGGCTTAGATCTGATCGATTGCTGAAGAGCGTTTGAATCCTGGCGGCTTGGACGACCAGGGCGACTTTGATCCTGATGCTTAAGGTTATCAGTTATCAACAAGTTCCTACTTCGGAGCATGAATCTCAAGCTGACCCTGACCGTTGGCAGGACTGGACTCCGGAGAAATGGGCTGAATTGCATGCTAATAGAAGCCGTAGATGGCGGTCCAATCACTCCACTGGGTCTAGTCATGATGATGAGAACTCACATGAGCCCGATGCGATCAAGTGGGAACAATTTGACTTTGGTTGGTGATGTTCAAATACTTCCTCCTGAGATTTTAGGTTGGATCGTGTTGCGACGTAGTGGCCTTCCAGCTTCTTCACGTCTTTCAGTGCTCAGTGCCATCAACAACAAGTTAGACCTAGATACCATAGAACGTGCCATAAGGGACCGGAAAGAGGAACTCCTCATGTCGGAAGCACATCGACGTGACTTACCATGCCCTCGACGCTCTTTCTGGGCTAAGGAATCTGGTGAATGAGGCTTGCTAGGTGAGACCGAGATAGAGAAGAAATGGATGATAAGACAATCATGTGGGTAGGTTCATGTCTTCCTGATGAAGTATATCTACATGATGAACATGAACATGAACATGAAGACTCCTTCTCTTGGGTTTCCTTTCTCCCTGAAGGTCAAGAGTTGCACTGGGAATGGCAAGATGATGATTTCTATGCTAGCGATAATCAAGGTGTTTTCTGGAGCTGGGCAGCAACCAAAACCTGGCTTGATTGTCAAGATTGTCTCCTTGCGCAACCGTGTGAGGCCACACAGAACCAGGAGATCTTCGCCAACTTTGAGCACAAGATGCGAACCTTCAAGGAGAGTCGCGCCTTGAACACAGCCAAGCACTTAGCTAGAGGCTACTATCCCATGAGCATGTTCAAGGGCAAGGGTCGTGGTTCTGGGTTTCCAAAGGGGAAAGGATCGTTCCAGACGAAGGGCAAAGGCAGTCCTTCGCTGTCAGCTGCTTTGACTGTGACTGGAAAGGGCGCATCTTGCAGTGGACCTCAGAAACCTGGCTGTTTCATCTGCGGTTCCAAAGAACATGATTTTCGAACTTGTCCTGAGCGCGGCGTGCAACCAGCAAGTGGAAAGGAGGTCATCAGGTTAAGGGTTCTAGGAACTAGTTCAACCAGATTGTGTACATGGTAACCGAGACCTACGGCATCCCTAATTAATCATGAGGTGATGGGTGACATTGAAGAATGTGAAGATGTAATCCCTGTTTCAGCTGAAGCTCTTTGCATGATTGCGCAGGAGTATCCTGGCCACGCAGTGCTAGACAGCGGTGCCGCTGAGTCCATTGCCTCTTTCGAAGCACTGGAGGAGATCCTGCAGCTGCGGGCTTTGCACTTTGGGGCTGTGAAGAGCTACGTAGTTGTGCACCAGCAGCGCAAGAAGCTCAAGTTCGGCAATGGTGAGTCTCAGCATGCAGCTTCTCTGATAGAACTTCCTCAGGTGTCAAACTATCCACATAGCAGTTCCCACCATGGATGCACCAGGCATCCCTCTCCTGTTGTCAGTCAAAACGTTGGCCAGAATGAACGCCGTGATTGATTTTGACCAAGGAGCTTTGTGTTTCAAGTCTCTTTCACTGCGGCAGTGGATTCCTTCGAAACGTGCACGAAACCGGTACCTTTTACTAGACCTCACACAAGATTGGTTTGTTGCAAATCCACACTTTTTGCATGACAGACTTCCAGACGCAGTCTCAGAGCAATACAAGTAGCGGCAAGCAGTTTTTGAGTCAGATGAGTGTTTTGGCCATGAATCTGAACAAGAGATGTTGCAAGGTGAAGGTGGAGGTGATCAGGTTGAAACAGAAGAATTCATACCAGACCATGACATGACACAGTGCTCTCCTCCTGCTCCCGCATCCACCTCTTCGTTTCCCCTTGCACAGCATGTAGAACCTGAACTACATCCTCACTTGCATGTTGATCGAAGTGAACAGTTGCTGACCGCATCCACCGAACGTGACTCAGGCTCAAGCATGCGGTTAGCACCACTTTTGTTGGCCGCCACAGCTTCGACAACATCGACTTCTACCAGGGATGAGTCAGCAACAAGGAGGATATCAACGGTCTGTGGAGAACCTGACAAGTGGCGATCAGGCCAATGTGAACTTGGTCAAAGCGAAAGGCTCAGCACCAGCTCCAACCACTGGCGAGAAGAAGCAAGCAAAGCAGAACTCCCTCAGCGGAAATTGGAGCAGGGCCGAGCATGCGGACCCTCGAGATCCGAGGGCGCAGGGCCATCCGTGCTACGGGACCCTCACAGCGATGGCAGAAGGCCGTGGTTTTGTCTCAGGGAGGAACGGGCACGCTCGTTGGCAAGTGTGCGAGACTTGTCGGCTGCGCATCCTCTATGTGCCAGTTCATGGAGCCAAAGGGATTTTATCGGTCTGCGGGACCATTGGCCCAGGATGCAGCGACGGCAGTTGCCAGTGTGACCCCGGCTGTGGAGCACGATGTGACAGTTCGGGAGCAGTTGAGCACCAAGGCCGTCGGCATCAAAGGGGCCAAAGAGAGCTTGAAAGCTCGCCTGCAGAAGCTGGAGAACGAAGAGAAAGCTCTACCAAAGACCGCTCGCCTTCAGCAAGTGCCCAAGTCAACGCCACCAATCTCAGCAACGGCTTCAGGAACACCCATGATCGACCTTGAGAAGAGGTTCCGAACCGAGACCACGAGAAGCCGGCAGAGGAGGGGGAGACCGAGGGTTGGGATTCAGAAGTATGTGCTGGCGTTTCTGAACTTGAAAGATGCTGCCACTTAAATGAGAGCTACAAGGATTTTCTGCAGGAGAAGGCGAATGACATCCTGCAGGCCCTTGGGGAGCTCCTGACAGTCACCGGCAGTCCTTTGCAGTGTGATCTACTTGAGCTTTGCTGTCCTCCAGGCAGTCGACTGGTGAGTACTATGTTGGATCATGGACAAAGAGCTCTACGTATTGGACTCCCTGCGATTGACCTGAACACAAAGGTTGGACTTCAGGAGGTCAAGGGCATGATCAAGAAGCACAGGCCAAAGGTTCTTTGGATTTCACTACCATGCGGTCCATACTCTCCTATCCAGAAGTTGTTCAACGAGGACACCCCAGAGAAGAAAGAAAAGAGCCTCTTGCGCAAACGTCACGCGCGCAAGTGGATCCGCAATGGCATTGAAGCGAACTCAACTTCATCTTGGAGGTGATCTTGGTTGGGAGTGCCCAAGGAACAAGGACGGATGGCACGTGCAAGAAATGCGGCAGTTTCTTCAAGCGCTCAAGCACCTTGGAGTATATCATGAAGCCAACATCCATGGTTGTGCCTATGGTTTGGATACCCAGAAGGCCAACTACTTCAAGAAACCTTGGCAAGTTGTGTTGACTTCACAGATGATGGCAATTAAGTGCTCTGGAACGAAGATGCCCAGGTCACGATCACATGATGAGTGCTTGGGCGGCACTGACGCCCCGAATTCAGGTTTCTATCCACAGCAGATGTGCAATCAGATTTCGAGAAAAGATATGATAGCATACCGAGCGTTTCCTTCGGATACTCTGACAGAGGACCCAACCAAGACCTATAAGCCTCTGACAGAAAAGGAAAAGCAGTCAAGCCTGCGACTGCTTGAGAAACTTCATCGCCGTACCGGGCACCCTTCCAACAATGCCTTAAGCCGTATGCTTGAACACCGTGGAGCTCTCCCTGAGCTGATAGAGCTAGCTCGCAAGCATGTTTGTCCAGACTGTCAAGAGCTACGCCTTGCCCCTTTGAATCCAAAAACGTCTTTGGAACGGTCAGAGACTCTGTGGGAAACGATAGTCTTGGACAATGCAGAGTTTCCAATAGATGGCAAGGTGCTGCATTGATCATTGAAGACGAGGCATCAAGGATGATTGTGCCCCACTACTTGTTTGAACATGAGGCCACTGAAAGCAGAAACTGCACTGGACCCGAAGCAGTGCAGGGTATCCAGGACACTTGGGTAAGGCACTATGGCCTGGCTGCCTCCATTCGTCTTGGTGCAGAAGGTGCTTTCAGATCAGGTGAGTTGCAGCAATGGGCAGAACAACGTGGCGTAGAAGTGCTGCAATTTGCTGCTAAGCCCATGGACAAATTGGAATAGCTGAGCGCTCCATCCAGATCATCAAGTCCACAGTGAAGCGACTGCTGCAGGGCTCTGAATTTTCAGCTTGGAAGGCCGTCATCCATGCATGTCAAGCTCACAATGAACTTTCAAAGGCTGAAGGGTTCACACCATAATAATTGGCTTTTGGAAGGCAACCTTCGCTTACTGGCCGACTGCATAGCTTTGAATATGATCTCATGATCTCCCATACTGGACCTCTTCGGCAGTTGCTGGAAGCTCTATGGCCGGAAACTTGAAGCTCAGGGTGTGGGCTCAGCAAGCCTTTCTGCGATCTCAGGCTCAAGATCAAGTCCCCCGTGCCTTGAACTCAAAGACTCGTCTTTTTGTTCCAAGAGATTTGGTTTTCTTCAAAAGAATCAGGCCACCTGCACAACCGTTGGCTTCGACCCGCATGAGCCACAAGCTTTGGCGTTGGTATGGCCCTGGACTGATGCTTTCTGGGAGAAGAGAGGAAACCATCACATGTGATCTGGATAGTGCCACATGGCCGTCTCAAACGTTGCGCTCCTGAGCATTTGCGGCATGCCAGTAGTCTGAACAGCTTTTAGCAGAAATAGTGAATCACCTCTGTCACACGGACTTTTCATAGTTTAGCACAGACTTTGTACAAAGGCGAGTTTGAGGCTTTGGATAACTAAGTAACTATATTTTTCCTGGTGATGAAGAGGCCAAAGGCCCACCTAGACAGCGTAGAGCACGTTCTGTCAGTCGCGGTAGGTCTGTTGCACCTGAAACTCCTGTACAGATGCACAGAAGTAGATCTGTTGAACCACCTACAAAAGAACAGAAGAAGACCCCACAAAATTTGGCCAGCGAGATCAGCAGTGGAGGGGCACACACGCAAGCTGATCTCGAAAGAATGACCTTGCAAGAATTGTATGAGAAAGTGTCCAGGGGTGACAAAGATAGAAAACAAGACGTCCAATGAAGGGCCACAAGATGTCAAGAAGGCACGCGTAGGGAATGTAGAACAGCCAAGTTCTTCTAACACTGTCCCACCAGTGGTGAACGCTATGGTGACATGTCTTACATGCCTAGTCCAGCCATGGTTCAACGCGAACGTCCAACCAGCGAGCTCTTCCAACCCCCACTCTTCAAGAAGATGCGACGGGAACTGTATGGAGATGAGGGAGCAAGCGAGTACGGGTATCAACGCAGAATGGATTTGACTGGCAGCCTGTGCCCGCCCTTGGCGGAGCCCGCACTGAATCAGATCCTCTTTGCTTCTCACTGAACACCCTCTACACTGATGTCTCAGATGGCATGCGCCTGAGATTGACCTTCCAGAGCGAATGCACAAGAATGAAGCGGTTATCACGTTCTTTTTACTTGAAGACTCAAGACAGTGAAAGGAGCTGAAGTGAAGTGGCACCTTCTCAATCCAGAACAGAAGCAGCAGTTTGAGAAGGCAAAGCAGGCTGAGATGAGTCAGTGGCTAGTAACAGCGGCAGTTCTAAATGCCATTGGACCCATTCCTGCAGGACGCACCGTGCAGATGCGGTGGGTGTTGACATGGAAGGACATGGATCTGCCAAGGGCAGAATAGTCCTGATTGGCTATCAGGACCTAGACCTCCAGAATCTGATGTCTTCGGCGCCAACGATGAGCCGAAGAACAAGGCAGGTGTGTCTGCAACAATCTTCGGTGAGACATTGGAGAGCCCTCAAGGCCGTGAAGGCGGCCTTCTTGCAAGGTGATGCATCAGAGGAAGCCAGACAGCTGTTTGCCCGACCAGTGCCAGAATTGGCACGTGCAATGAACTTGAAAGAGAACGAAATGGTCCAGGTCCTCAAACCTTGCTATGGTTTAGTGATAGCTCCAGCTCAGTGGTATTTGTGTGTTGCTCGGACACTTGCAGATTGGTTTTCACCAGTGTAAGACTGATCCTTGTCTTTGGGTTTTACATGAACGCTATCAGGGTGATGATCTACATGATTGTCAAGCCGAAGGGAACCGTCGCACCGTTGGCTACATCTGCGCTCATGTGGATGACTTTCTGATCAGTGGTGACGAGACTAGCGAGCAGTGGGCTGATGCCTAGGTTCAAGTGGTCTCCATGGGGCTTTTCTAGCTTCAAACGCTGCGGAGTTCAAATCCGAGAAGAACCAGACTTCAGCTACACTTTGGATCACTTTTCCTTCTGTGAAAGCATTGACCAAATCACATTCAAGGCTCGTCCCGACCATGAGCCTGTGAGTGAGGAGGAGATGTCCCAACTGCGTGGTGCTCCTGGAGCTTTGCAGTGGCGTGCGCACCAAACAGGACCACATTTGTCTGCACGTTTGGGCCAATTGCAAAGTGAAATAGCTAAGGCTACTGTGGGTACTTTGGGGGCAACCAATAAGTTGGTTAGAGAGTGTTTAACCAAACTAGACACCTGTCAACTAGGATCAATCAACTTGAAGTTCAGGATCCAAGTCAAGTTTGTTTTGTGGCATGGAGTGATGCGGCTCTTGCGAATCGTATTGACCTTGGAAGCAAACTGGTGGAATGTGGTTGCTGCCACTTACTCCCGAAATCTTTGATGGACATCGTGCGCCGGTGTCTCTTATGCCATGGAGATGAGGCAAGCTGGCGAGAAAAGCTGGATCGTCTTTGTCAGCTGAAGCGCGGGCACTTTCTGAGGTCAGGTTTGCTTGGGCTGAGTTGTGCGGTAGTATCATAGATCCACGTCATTCAGATCAAGCCATCTCTGCAGTGCGTGGTGCAGTTCTCATTGACGCAAAGTTTCTTTACGAGATTCTGTTGAAGATAGATCTGAATTCAGCTGCACTGCAGCGGGTTTGAAAGATAAGTACAGTTCGTTGGAAGTGCTCTGCCTTTTAGAATCTTTGGAACGATTGAGGACTGAGGTCCGCTGGGTGCATTCACATGCCCAACTGGCAGGTGCACTTACGAAACCGCCGCCACCTGGCATTCTACACAAAGTGATGTCAGAAGGTCATTGGACCATCCATTTGGATCCCTCGTTTACAAGCGCGAAGAAACTTTGTGCGGGTCAACGTGCTAATCTCATTGACGATTTTAGGGGTGTGTCAGTTTTCGTCGTGAATCATGCTCAGGTGTCTAATTGCTCAATTCCGTTTGACACGTGGCCCAATTCCACTTGAGGGATCCCTTCTGCCTTCGACTTTTGCCATGGACTTGGCATCACTGGCTACGTGGTGAAACGTGCGGCGCTACGTGCGGTGTCGCTTGTGTGGGACTTGTGGTTCCATCGGAAACTACAATTGACTTTGTGCCATACTTCGTTGAGCAAGGGATTCAGCACTGCAAACGCTTGAGCTGAGAATTCACCTTTCAAGTCATTGACAGCTACCAACAGGTTACCGGCTTTATGCAGCGTCATAGATACACCATTGCAAGGGTTTTAGAGTACTGAGCATTGAGAGGTTGAGACAGTTGCAGGGCAAGTGGTAAACCGTCATTGCACTTTCAAGCTGCAATCATCCTGGATCTGCTTTGAAATTAAACAGAACAGCTCAGTCAAGTGGGATTTTTTGGGGTGGGTTCAAAACTTAGGCAAGTGCAGTGAGCCGGAAGAAGTGACTATGAATCAAACTCTATCAGTAACATTGTAGTTCACATCAGATTGTGGATGTTCATCCCCCATAATGGGTGTTTCTATGTTGCACCCAGCTGCAATCAGCAATGGCAATAGCAGTGCCACCTCATCCCACCTGGTCTCCATAGTGCATCTCAGATAATAAGTAAAGACCAATTTCAGAGTTGGAAAATGCCTCTGCAGTGCTGTGAATTTTTACCATCCTCGCCAGGATCCGATGCAAAAATGACTTCCCCCTATCCACCTTTTTTTGGTCTAAGATGTTGGACATTCACAGATGTCCATGGGTTGGATTTCCATGGATGTTGCCCATGTTTTGCCCAGCAAACAACCACGTCCTTTGGCTCCAAGAGGCTGGATGCGCCGCACTTCACCATGGCGATTTCGGCCTGTGCTCGATCCAGCTTGTGGAAGGATGCCTTGGCGCTGCTGAAGAGTTGCCCGGTAGTTCAATTTTGGATCCTGGGGAGCCTCCAATTTAGATGATGGCCCTAGTTCCAACCTTAGAATTGTTGGGCAAATGAAAAGGATTCATGGGGGTTTCTTAAAATGGGGGATCCCTAAACCATAGGTTTCAACATATATATATACATATACATACACATATAATTACCCATTCTAGGAAACCTCCAAATGACAGACGACATTGAAATCGGCTGAGATCAAAAATCTGGCCAGCATATCGTTCGAATGAGTGCAGAGAGCATTGATTAACGTTCCTGATTGCGTAGATATTGTAAATCGGACCAAGTTGGGGCGTCTGAGTGGTCACAATTAGGGAGGAAAGGACATTGGATCATGGACAGAGCCAATCCTGCTACAATATAGGTCCGACATAATCATGCTGGAGCAGAATAGTCCTCAGTTGAATTCTTGAGATTCATTTCCAGCTGCAGATGTTCCAGGGTGTATTTGTCCAGTTACCCGAGCTGGAACACTGGAGGTATTCCAGAGGTCAACCTGGATCCAAACATTTTCAGCTACAGTGCGTCCATCAGTGCCTGTGAAAAGGCCTCTGAATGGCAAATGGCTCTGCGAGTTTTTCGAAGCTTAAGTGTTCGAGATTGTTTTTTATTTTTTATTATTATATAGTGGGGACAAGTTTCAGATTTTCATTGCCATTGCCTCTAGAGAACTCAGTGCAGTTGAACTTTACTAGAATCCTCTAGTTGGAGCCACCTTTTCCTTTGAAGTCTTTTCTCCAAGGAAACAGGACTGGCTCTCACAACTGACTGCACAGCCTGCACGTTATGAGCATTGAATCATCCAATCAACCCAACAAAGGAGAGATCTCTTCCGCTCATCTTCAACCGAATTTGCTGAGCTTCAGTTCAGCAATCAGTGCATGCGAAAAAGCTGGCGAATGGCAAAAGGCACTATACCTGCTTGAAGCAACTTCTCGTGCTCGAATCAGCCCAGATGTCATCATCCACAGTGTCGCGTGGTACTCTGTTGGTCGGTTTTCTGTGGCACAAAAAGGCACAGGTTTGACTCCTGTCGCAGCAGTTCTGTTTCATTTTGCATCAGACTGGGGCACGAAACCAAGTTGGGGATTCTGAAATGGACGTTTCCAGAAATGGCGGTAGCCCCAAATCATCCAATTTTGATAGGATGTTCCATTGTAAACCATTGTAAACCATCCAAACCTTGGGGTGGCCATGGAAACTTCCAAGCAACTCACCATTTATGATCAACAGCTTTCAACATGTCGTGAACCCTCGCCATGGCTCCCAGGCAGCCATTAGTTCCTGTGAAAAGAGTGGTGAGTGGAAAAGAGCCTTAGCTGAGAAGATGAGACTTGGGGATGTGCCACGATGTTCCTCGACTCCTCCAAAGTTCCCAAAGTTGTTTTCTGTAATGTGGGATTTATTCTGGCTGCCATAAACCATCCCGAATACAAGTAGAACCCGCGCAGGGCGGGTGGCGGAAGTTTCCAGGTTTGAGAAGTGTAACGCTATAGGATCCAAAAACAAGGTTTGCCTATAGGAGCTGCGGCAGACTTCCATGCTCTTTTCCGGGGCTTCTGACCTCTTGTCGCAAATTGTGAAACCACTTCTCAACTCTTCACCTCTCGTCAACTATTTTCAACAACTTTCATTTCTGTGCACATCATCTTGACTCTCCTCAACTCTCTTGTCATCTCTCTCTTCTCCTCTCAACTCCTTTCAACTCGTGTTGACTCACCTCACCTCAGTTCCACCTGTCCATTTTTTCTCAGCCCATTCGAAGTGACACAGTTGCAAACTTTCTTGTTCAGCCCAGTTGAATTGCGTTTCCATTGAGAAGAGCCTTTCTCAACGCCAACGGGCTCCACGGGCTCTACGGGCCTTACAGGCCTTACGGTTACAGAAGGATGGAAAGATTCGAACGTACTCAAACATTTCAAAACAGAAAGTGAAACTCTCCAGGCCTGAGCGGAAGGCACCAAAAAATGCTGATTCAGAGGGTAGGCCAAAGATACACCCAACGATGAAGATTTCATCTGTCAATAACCCAAATGGCAAAGTATCAGGCTTAATTACTACTATTTTACAAAACAATATTGGCATATATAGATATATACATATACATCTATGATTGGAAAATAGCAAGACATATACATACAGATACTGATTCTGTGGGAAACTCTCGCAAGTCTCCGGAAAACTGTTTTTGTTGGACACGGCAGCAAACAGACACTTTTTTAGAGATGGAGCGCTGGTATCTTGTCGGTCAGCAGCTTTAATTATCGCCGGCATATGCAAAGCAACTGGGATCAATCTGATAGGATAGCCCTTATCATAGTTTTCTCTAAATGGTTGGAATCTATGGTGTCTGATGAAGGCAACAAAAAGCAAACACAAAACGCTCTAACAGGTGCTTTGACATTGACTGCGTATCATCCGGGGTAGGATACCTAACATGCGAAATGTCAGAAAGCTTGGAACCACCAAACAAAACCATCAGGGTTGACCCCAAGAGCCAAGAGCTGATGAGCATTTGTCAGGTTCTCATGGCATTTGTCAGGGTTGGTTTATGATATACAGAACAGAAGTGCTGATCCAAGTGGCTTTCTCGCAGCTCTGACAATTCGATTCCTCTGAAGTACCGCGCCAGCCACGCAAAAGCAAGATGGACACAGCAAAGTGCTGCGCCTGCCACGAAAAATGCAACTCATCGTCTGAAAACGACGCAAAAGTATTGCGCCTGCCACGCAAAACGACTTTCGACACGTTATGAAACATGTTAGAATGTCACAAAGTGCCACGCATGCCACGATGTCTTTTTCTACGATCCATCGGCCAGCCCCTCTGAGCCAGCGCATGCCGCAAGGAAACAATGATATGTGACATCCACCCAAGATGTTCCTGAATCATCTGTGCATTACCATACGTTATTGCCTTCTTGAATTACTTTACTTCGTGTGATCCCCACCATGACATGTCAGGACATGTCAGGACGTATATTTGGACAAATCTTGAATATATTCTGACATTCTATCTGGCATTCTATCTGGCATTCTATCTGGCA
>Ga0126342_10016919_pt1 | contig 12662 bp, 7 predicted proteins | sample Cyp1metagenome_FD_92528 | JGI IMG/M metagenome (GOLD analysis project Ga0126342, IMG submission 92528) | Coral microbial communities from Lord Howe Island, Old Settlement Bay, Australia - Cyphastrea 1 metagenome | ecosystem: Host-associated > Invertebrates > Cnidaria > Coral ...
GTGGCAAAGGTGCAAGAAAGACAGGATCCACGGCGTGGCAAAGGTTCAAGAAAGACAGGATCCACACCTCCGGTGGTCCCAGGCGCCGCCCCGGCCTTGGCGAAGGCCAGGGTCGGCGGATAAATGATTTTCATTGATTTTCTACATAGTAGATGATTTTCTTATTAGCTATGGTTAAACCACTTAAATACAGGATGTAGAGACACCACTGGATTGGCCCTGCAAAACATGACGCGGTTGATGATAAGTTTTCGTCTCTATTGGCTAGTCATCAAGCTATGGGGAGATCATGGGATAAAACTGAGAATGATGGTTGGTTGATTAGAAATAGGGGACTATACTCACCAATAAATGTTGGATTCTCCCAGTACATTCGTGTCCCATTCTCAACCGATAGGGACGACATGGTTTTTGAACACTGCAATGACTGCAATGCTTCATCACCAGGGCCACAAAAAAATGATCACTGGTTTGACAGAATGTCCAGTGCTGCAGGACACAGTTTCCCCAAAAAGGATTGAACAGGATTGAATACACAAGTTCTATCGCCGTGTTTTTTGAGACTTCTTGAATATGTACTTATGGTGTCAGTGTGTGTATATATGGCATGGTGTAATAAGTACATGCACACACATATATAGTCATATATATAATATATATGTAAGTCTATTATTTTACATCTACTACATATAATAGATCGAATATATATATATGATTTGATGAAGTACGGTCAGTGGCCTTTGTTTCCAAGGAGATCACCAAGAAGTACGAGAACATGGACTCCTTTTGGCAGTTGATGCCGGAGGCGGGTGCACGCTGAAGGATCGTAAGTCCCCATCAGCGGCTCCGGTTATCCCATCTGTAAACACGTATCGGTGATGCCGTTTTCTGTGAAATGTTTGTTGGTTAACCATAGCAACCATCACAACAACTGTTGAAATGGGTTGTAATAAACCCCCATGCAACTTCGATATTTACCATCCCAAACGTTTATGGTGGGATGTGACACCCAGAAACCATGGTGGGGATGAATTCACATGATACCATTTATGTGGTATTTAATAGGGGCATGGAAATAGTAAAGTAGACAATATATTAAAAAAACAGATATAAACCTAATAATAAACTTTATTATCCGTTGTTAATATATAGCTCTTATACTTGGTTTTGACCGTGGGAATGACCAGATGTGGGTTTCTTGAGTCATGAGGGCATGGTTTTATCGTCCAAGTTATTTGGTCATGTTTGATGAACAAAACACGGGCGAAACTGAATGTACCACATTGTTTGAAACGCGATTAGAGGAAAATTCGACATATTTGTTTGAGTCAAAACATGGTTTCAGGGAAACAGTCACTTCCAGACCCATTTGATAGTGATGCTGGCGACCCAGAAACATGTTCTTGATGTTTTCAATTGATGAAAATGATGAAAAAGGTGAAGGGCCCAGTTGGAACCTGTTTTTTTTTGTGCAAAAAACGCCATACAATGCAGTTCTTGGTCCATGATTTCACCATCATTTAATAGGTTGGGATTTGTAGCGCGTCAAACTATGGAGATATGTTTGTGGTAATATAGCTGGTACCCTCTGGTAAACTAACATAACTATGGAAAATCACAATGTTAAATGGGTAAATCAACTATTTCTATGACCATTTTCAACAGTTATGTTAAATTTCCAGAGGGTAAATGATGGTTGGTGGATGTTGGTTGGGGATTATGCCAAGAAATCTTGGTGATAATAATAAAATAGGAAAATCTCGATAAACCAGGATTCAATGGAATGATAGAGGGATTTTGAACACTGCTCAATTGTATGTTTTTTTCCTGCCATAAGATCTCAGTATATCCATGTATATCCGCCATATTTGCATTTTTCGTCAATCCCAATTATTAGATGGGTTTTATACACCAGTTCAAAACGAATGGTATCGAATTATCTAATGGTTTTGTTTGGGTACCCTAAAGATCAATCCCAAGTATTCTATTTATTAGATTGGTTTTATACGCCAGTTAAAAACTAATGGTTTTGTTTGGGTACCCTCTGGTAAACTAACATAACTATGGAAAATCACCATTTTGAATAGGTAAATCCACTATAAATGGCCATTTTCAATAGCTATGTTAAATTACCAGAGGGTACCCTAAAAATCACAGGTTTCTCCATTCAGCGAATGCCCTGTGTTTTTCGGTTTTCGTAGTGCTGCCGTTGCCAGGAGCACTGGCAGAACGCCCGAACACTGTGGACCCCTGGCGACCATCGTGGTGAAAGCCAAAACAGTCTGGTTTTAGGCAAAACACATTTTCTAACATGTTAACATTCTAACATTCTGACAGAATGTTCTAACATTCAAAAAAAAAATAATGGTCATATGTTCTAACATTCCATATTCCAACATCATATTGAAAACAAGTTTAACATTCTAGCATATCCTAACATACCTAACATATTCTAACACCATATATTCCCAAAGCTCTATACTTGTTTGAAGGGCCAGTGGCCATTTGTGGTCCGATTTCGGTCACCTTCTTGGCCCATGGATCGCTGGATTAGTACCGTGTACCCTGCTGAAAAAAAAAGTACTGATCCATTTCTCAAAAATCATTCAAAACCATGATGAACACATAATTTTTGAATGAATGATTGTAATTCTGAATGTAATTGTGCGTTTTACCTAGGGAATGGATGGGAATAGGGGTTGCTGGGATTATTATTGATAGTTTATTGTGGATCATTCCCGAAAATTCCCTGCGTTTAGCACCAGCAAGTTCAAAAATCATTCAAAACCATGATGAATGATCGTAATTCTGAATGATTTTTTGAAAGCCATAATTAGGGTAATATGGTTCATAAATGAGTGATCAAACATATTATCCAACCAATATTCAGATACTTTTTTATTAATATTTTAACATATGAATCCCTATGGATCCCGCCGTAGCTTCTGTGCGGAAGTGGATCCATGGATCCATGAATTCTGGAAGGTGGTAGACACCCCAGTTGGGGATGATATAAATTTTGTTGACCCCTCAGGTTGATGGGATCGTTTCTTATTGGGTTTTCTCCACATGAGTGACCGCAATGCATTTTCCTGCCAACGAAACCACATGGGAACTCTTCTCGATGTTGCGAAAACGCTGAAATTCCATGGTTTTACTAATGACTCAAGTCCATTTTCAGAACATTTGAGCATCCATGTTCAAAAAACTCACCAAATCACGTCCAAATCACGTCCAAATTTGTCATTCGGGTTGCCAAAAGCTCACATCACATGAGCCTCTGATCCTGGGTCCCTGACTTTCCGCAGGAAGCTCGGGCAGTTTGAACCGCAGGAAAGAATGGTTGTGGAAGATTCTCCCCATGGTTGGTTGTTGGTTAGTTGTTATGGTAATCCCATGGTTAGTTGTTGGTTAGTTGGTTAGTTGGTCAGTTGGTTAGTTGGTTAGTTGTGCCCAGAATTGTCCAATGACGGATGGATACCCCTGGCTATCTAGATGATAATCACCAATATGCAGTCCTCAATCATCCTCAACCCTCGTGAGTACCTGTATATAAAATGACAGATGAAAGAAGTACCAAACATTTGGGACATGATACCCGCATCTAAAATCTAATGTAGACCACGCCAGCTATTGGGGTTGGAAGACTACTTTAATCTACTTTTCAATCTGAAAAAAAACATGTAGCGAGTCTTAAGTATGGTGTGTTTCATATATCTAGTTATCCTAACATACCTACCCTCTGGTTATGTAACATAGCCATGGAAGCCATGGCCCATAGAAATAGATGGTTTACCTATTAAATACCAGTTAATAGCATGGTGATGTTCCATGGCTATGTTCAATAACCAGATGGTAACATTTATATTCTCTGTCTTTCTACTTTAATCTTTCATCTGTTTGTGTTCAAAAAGAGAGGACGGACTACCCTCCAGTCACCAAAACCTGTTGCGGAACATCCACCATGGTCGGATTGCCCAGCCGTGATTTACCCTCTGGTAAACATACAAAAAACTATGGAAAATCACAATTTTTAATGGGACAAATCCACTATAACTGGCCATTTTCCATGGCTATGTTAAATAACCAGAGGGTACCCAAAAGATCCCATCATCAGATGTTCCTAATATGAATTCTCCATGACTTTATGATCCCATTCTGAATGTGTTGCTTCAATTCCCCCATGAAAAGGATACTATTTACCCGGCCTGGTAAACGTTTACATGGCCATGGAAAAGCAGCATTTTCAGTCTGTGAATCTATAAATGGTCCATTTTCTATAGCTATGTTACTATAGCAAACTGTTAGCTATGAATCACCAAATCACCAGATGACCCACAGATGTCGCGTATCTCAGGGAGAGCCGCAGCGTCGGGGTCAAAGACTTTGTGACCCAGCTCTTGTTGCGCGATCCAACGACCAGGCTGGGAATGGATCCAGAAATTGGCACTTTAGCAGCACAGCACAGCACCCCAAAAAAAGAGTGACCTGTCCTATCTAAAATGTAGCAATGGTCTGTCCTATCTTTTTGGAGGGTTACTATGACTTATGTATGTATGTATATATATATAAATCATAGACTATATATATAATACACCCAAAAGGAGCAAAGAAGTGTGAGTTCCCAAGAGATGCAAACTGAAGCAATAGCAATTGTGACTTGAAGCGTATTGGATGAAGAATTCGCAATCCATCGGTGAGTTTTTTTGGGAAGTTTACTGGGAGTATGCTTGTAGCATGCTGGCAGCAAAGAATGCGGGAAACTCACCCACACCATCATGTAGATATAGACATGTATGTAAAGTCGTAATCTCGTGTTTGTGCATTTTTAAATATGTTTTCTAATTACTAATTATATAGTTTAAAGTGGTCATTTATATATATTCAACTATTATTCAACCAATGAATCCTTTAGCACTACAGCTTGAAAAACGGCATCGTCCAATTGGTGTTTTATCTCCCAACATTGGTTGGCCGATAGATTTCAGCACATGTCACCCATAGCCCTCCAAAGCCCACCAAAAGGTGGACGCCAAGAATAGATGGTTCATAGGCTCTTGTGATTATAGTAGTTGGTGGCTGATAAGCCCTTACTAAACCACTATTCTTCAATATGATTCAATAATCTGAATTCCGTTATTGTAAACCCTTATTAAAGATTATTTAAAAAAGCCCAAGAGTGAGCCTTGGAGCCTTGGTTGTTCATAAACCTCCTCCAGTAGACAATGGAGCAAATCAGCAAGTCATCTAGCTGCGGAACACCGCTGATGCAAAGTTATAAAGACATACAGAGTTGTATTATGTTGTATTAACACGGTTCTATCCCTAGGTTCGCCCACTAAAGAACTTTATAGATATCAGCAAATGAATAAATAAATAAATGAATAAATAAATAAACGAATAAATAAATAAATAAATAATATATATATATACATATACATACATTTTTTTTATATAACGTATAAATCTAAGGTTCCAACATGTTCCAAATCAATTCTTGTTGTTCATGGTATGGTCGTAAAGCTTCCACTTTGTTACACCGGCCAGGTGTTTTTGGACCAATGAACCAGTTTTTCCCATCCCCCTAAAATCAAGCACCCAATAGAAACCATGGTTTAGTAGGGAGATTCCACATACTTGGGACGATAAAAAGGGGGTGTTTTTCATAGTGGATGGAATAAAAAAATCTCAAGTATGTGGGAAATAGTATTAGTGTTGATTTATGTGGAATAGTTGGAATAGTAGTGGTGTTGAGATTCTCGTTTTTGAGCGATGAAATCCCCTATTTTCAGTGCTGCACTGTTCCCCTCTCCGCAGGTACACGGCCCAAAAGGCGTTGCAACATCCGTGGATTGCTAGCTACAAACAAGAGAGAGACTTGGGTTCAACCTTGGGTTCTGAACAGGTACCGTTGAGGCCTGGTGAAAGCGCGTTTTTGCCAGGCTTTTCCATGGGGATAAGGCCGATAAGAGCTGCGGATAAGACCTGGGGACAAGATTGATGTGTTGTTGAGCTGTATTTGAACATAAAATCTTGCTTCACAGTCTTTGGGCCATCGAAAAGATAGCAAGCCGAACACCATCAGCAGATGGCATCTGGGCCATTCAGAGGCAAAGGAGACGAAGAACACTGGGATGCTACAGGCAGAAGCTATCGATTCGAGGTTTGCTGGCCATGCTTTGTGAGCAATGCAGTGACCAGCGGCAGTTCTGGAGGAAGTTCAGCTCGGGTAAAGGCAAAGACTCGCTGTGGCAGCATCGGAGAAGCTGAACTTTCCATAACTTTCCCAGCCAGGTGCGCTACAGCCATGGGTTGTTTCATGGTTGATAGATTCAACCTGTACTCCCCCAACATTCCTGGCATCATCCCTGGCCTTGGAATCACCGGAATCTCACCGAGAAGTCCCCGGGTCCCGTCCCAGGGTCCCAGTGCTGATCCCTATCGAATCCTCCCAGAATGGACTGTGGCGGAAGTTGTTTTGGCTGAAGGTCAGATGTTGGTCAATCATATACCTAATGTGAATTAATATCATGGGAATACCATGTTGGTCGTATTTATATACATATATTTTTACGTATATCATTTAAGATGATGGGAGTTGGTCATTAATATAGCCATATAGATTCAAATATTCCCACTGTATTCCCCCAAAAATGGAAACTATATCATCAGCCCACCGTCATGGTTTGGAAGTGGGTCATAGGTGATTTGCGGGCAAAATGTTGTGATTTTCGGCCGCCCTGGCAGCAGGTCACCACTAGCAGTTAGGCCGCCCTCCGAAAAGTTGGAAAATGCCAGTATATAACCTATATTAAACAGTATATAACCTATATAAACAGTATATAACCTTTATAAACAGTATATAACCTTTATAAACAGTATATAACCTATATAAACAGTATATAACCTATATAGACACAACAAGTTTGTTGATGAAAAAAGTGAACCATTATTTTATCATTAGGAAGATTTAGGAAGTGGTTGTTAGTTTCAAGCTTCACCCATCTGGCGATCTCATGGATGAATGATGATTTGTTGATGATTATAGGGGGATTTAAAGAACAATATGTGTGTATATATATAATGTGTATATATATATATATATATTATCATAAAAATCAGAGAAATTATTTATATGATGTCAACATTTAGGGGGCTGAGTGGGCAAAACATTTCAAAACATCTCAAATTGTCTCTGATAGACTCGCATCTCCACAGCTGGATCCAGCAACCGACTCTAGCGATCCAGCAGTTTCGGCGAGCAGCTGATGCCAGTAACACCAAGATTTGCTTGTTATTGTGTTATTATTTTCTTATTCAACTAAGGGTCCTCCTAACAGTCCCATAATTTCCCAACTAAGGGTCCTCCTAACAGTACCATTATGTTATTAAACACCTCCTAACAGTCCCAACTAAGGGGATGTTTCTCAGGGAAGATGATTCACATCAAGTCCGTACACCGCCTTAATGCCTTAGGCCCTGCATAGGCCAGCTGTATCCATCACTTCCAGATTTACCAAAATTGAATGGAATTTCCAGCTGGGTAAATGATGTATTACATTGATGAAATGGAATCATATGATGACATATAAATTATAATGGTTCATTACGCCCTGGTATTTCCACACTTGCAATCTTCGATTCGTTCCCAGAGGCCCTGAAGTTACATCCTTGATTTCAAGGATGAAATTAATCCGAACGTCACTAGAGTAGATAGTCAAATTACCAAACTCATTTTTACAAAAATATGAGTGATATTCTTCCACCTTTTGCTCACTGGTTAAGTCAGTGATCTTACTCCCCTTTTGGATGGTAACCCCCGTTGACATCTTGGTTGAAATACACAATTTCAACACACCAAAGGAGACGGTCTGAGCTCCAAACTCCTCGAGTCAATCAAGGCCTATGCACAGGCCGCTGGAGGAGTTTTTTGTTCGGTGATCCACCAATGCTGGTTGTTTTCAACTGGAAAATGTGTGTTTTCAACTGATAAAATTATAAAACACAGATGTTTGAGATGGTGATGTGAGATTATACCAATTTGTGTAAATATAGTTGTTCAGATAATTTAAGATGAGAAAAAAACAAACTGACTCTTGAACTGATGATGTGAGATAAGTGGGAGGTTATTGATCATTAGACATCGGCTGCGTTGGGTTTTGAGATGTTTTGAGAAGAGTTGAAATAAGTTTGATTGCCGTTGTTTTGAACATTAGATTGAGTAAGGACGTTTTGTGTCGCATTTTTCCTAAACAGTTTTGCACAAAAAATTGTGATCTGACGAAAATAGGTCTTCGAACTGAACTGCCATAATAGCGGTCCCTTTTTTATGCTACACCATGATGCCATATTAGCTGGCAACATGTTTGCAGGTCCATTATGTACTACTCTCTGGTAAACTACCATAGCCATGGAAAATCACCATTTTCAGTGGGACAATCCACTATAAATGGCCATTTTCAATAGCTATGTTAAATTACCAGAGGGTATCAAGGTTGGTTGTCGTTCGCATTGTTAGTTGTAGCAGCCCCCCAAACTGTTATGCTTTGGAACCGGATCGTTGTCATCTCCCCCGTGTAGATTCTTGTTATTGCAGTAGTAGAGGAGATCCTTATATAAATGTCTTCTTCAGAAATACCACCTGCATTAGTTACAATGGTATGGAAACACTATTGTTAGCGATTGTTGCTCAATTCCCATTATGTGTGCGTATATAAACAGAAAGACATGCAACAATGTGTTTCTTCCTTGAATTTGTCTTCTCTTCCAATCTGTGTGCATCAAAAAAAAGTATCTGTTGAAAACAGATCTCCCTTCTGTTCGAATCGTCATTGATGCCATTGCAGGCGACATACTTCGTCAAGGCTTGGACTGGTTCGATGGGGAGTGTCATGGGGAGCTACCCGTGGAGTTTCCTAACCACATGATTGGATATCATGGGATATTGATGGTGATATTAATGGATAACTAATGGGAATATAATGGGATGATATGGGATGTATCATGGGTTGGGTCATGTTGGGAGTTCTAGATTAGATCCATGGGAGAACAAACAGCCGCCGCCTGGTACGGAGAAAGCCTTGGACCCCTTTTTGTGTCACATGGATCTTTTGCGAAGCTCCTTCTGTTGGATGTTGTTTGCCATGCAACCAACAGTTTTAACATAGACCCGAGTCGCCATTTTCAGAGGACAAAAAATGGGGAGGTCTCAACTTTTTTTGCCAAAAACGACCTGAAAACTGCCTTGAGCGCCATCAAAATCCTCCTGGAGAAAATCCGATGGAAACTTTGGCCATCAGTGTTGGTCATATTCCCAGTATGGCTGATGAAATCCTGGTTTTTCCATTGGTTACTTGAAATTATCTTCAAATCCCCCATGAATTTGATGCTGAAATCCCATCATTTTAAAGCTGCCTAAATCCTCATTTTGGCCAAATCACCTATTCTTGGGGTCGGAAAAGTCCTGAATTTGGTGCTACCCTCTGGTCATTTAACATAGCCATGGAAAATGGCCCATAAAAAAAGATGGTTTACCTATTAATAGCATGGTGAATCTTTCCATGGCGAACTGTAACAAATAACCAGATGGTTTCATCACTATTACCCCATTATTAAGTCACTATTAATCATCCATATGGACTATTATCCACCATGGTTATGTTTAATAATCCATATGTAAATGGACCATTAAAAAAAAAAAATGGACTATGATTATGGGTTATCATCCAGATAATCCCCCTTTTTGTTGTACAATGCCATAGGTGGTTTTTTGTTGGTCCCATAGGTGTTCAACCCCCATGGTCCCATGCGAACGAAGTCCGTAGCCGTCCACCTCGGCAGATCTGTTTGCTGCTCATTGCGGCGCGTTTGGACGCAGAGACGTTGGAGCCGTTTCGCCATGCCTTTCTGGGCGTGGACACGGACGCCTGTCGCGTAGCAATTCCGCGAAGTCACCATGAAACATGGGGATTTCATGGGATATAGCTGGGAACAGCGACGGGATGACTGGCAAGTACCTCAATCTGTCGCTATAAATGGATATAATACAGTAGTGCTATATGATATGATATCTATATATATATAATATATATATGTATATATATATATATATACATATTTCTATGTATATATTAATAATATATATATATGTGAATTGTACATGTATATATATATGTATGTATATGCACACACTAGCAATTTCGTATAACAATGTAGGGTAGCCAAGGTTGGCCATGGATTGTTTGATGTAGCCTCAATCAACAATAATTGATGAACATGGAGGATTTAAGCTTCAAAATATGGCTATATAAACCAGAAATGATGGTTGTATTTACAAGAGCGAAACACCTCACATGTTGATTTGCCACTCAAGATGGGGAAAATCACAAACATGTATGGGGAATGGCATGGGCATCACATTGGACCTAAAAGCCCCTTTTGCTCACAGGGGGTCCACATGCGATCATATTTTATGTCGTTGGTTTTGGAAAAGACGCTTGTCGAATCTTGTTGTTGATATTTGACAACTAGGTGGGTGAACATCCACCCACAGTCATAGCATTTTTTCTTTTCTTGGCGGGGGTTCACAAGGTTCCCAAGGTAGGTTCATAGTTTCTACCGCGATGCTCCGAATGTACCAAAAGCAGAACGCAAAGCCTTGCCCCGGATCTGCCGCACTTTGGACTGTCCACTCACTGCAATCACTGTGATGAGGCCGTCTCGTCGTCAGAATTAGTGACTGCATCTAAATCAAATTCCTGAATCCGAAGTGGGGCCCCCGTTGATAGCTAAGTTGGTATCGTTCACAAAGGGAATTCGATGTTTCATGGTAGATTTATATAGTTCATACATATATATATATCTGGGTAAATTATAACGACCTCACTGCGACCTCACTATAATCATATTTAGTAAGGGGAATCATCCCAAAATGGCCCAACAATTCAGGGTAGTGAAATATTATAATTTACCCAGATATATACATCGAACTACTGAGTAAGTTATTAATACACCAACATTCACATCACGTGCGACGGTCTCATTGGTGAGGAGGGAAATGGAAGCTTATCCATGGAGGAGTGACTTGTCCTGAGTCATCGGATTACAGGATTTGCACAGGGGATTGCCATAGGCATTACCCTCTGGTTATGACTAACATAGCCATGGAATCCTGGAAAATCACCATTTTTAATAGGTAAACCATGGTAAACCATCAACAGTTCTATTCTTACCCTCTGGTAATTTAACAGTTAGCTATTGAAAATGACCATAGAAATAGTGGATTTTCCCATTAAAGATGGTGATTTTCCGTTATGTAAACGTTTACCAGAGGGTATGGGATAACATCACGTTGTGTGACGGCAGACATCCCAAGCATAGCTTCAGTTTGTTTTTGTTGTTTTTGCATTAATTACTTGTCCACATAACCCATGTATACTGCTGTAATAGATGTATGTCCACACGTGTCCGTACGCATATCATTTATACTTATACATATACATATCATCATATATCATCTGAATATTTGGATGACTTCATGATTGTCATCATTCATGGTATTTCCTATATATTTCCTATGATTTCCTTTTTTTTTTGGAAGCCGTCTCCTGACTCTTTACGAAGGTTTCTGGAAGCCGTCGAGAATCTCCAAGATCGAAGAGTTTGCTGCGGGCACAGCCGTGGGCAGATTCACCGCTGGTTCCAACAGATCGATTTGAACAAGGTGCGACTGCCGCAGATGAACCATGTGAGCCATTCGAAATGCCCTCTGGTAATTTAACATAGCTGACATAGCTATTGAAAATGGCCATTTATAGTGAGTTTACCCATTAAAAAAAATGATGATTTTCCAGAGCTACTCGTATGTTAAATAACCAGAGGGTACATCTGCTGATGGGTTGATAAAGGGTTTATCTCGTTTATTGGGTATGGATTATAACATATTATAATCCACAACAGGAAAATGCCCTTGCGAAGCAGTAGTGGAATGGGATAGAGTATTTTTCATTGCTCTGGGCCCATTCTTGGTAAAATCTGAGATATTTTTTTTGGGAAAAAATATATTGAATAGAACATTGAGATTTATATATACCTTCTGGCTATTTAACATAGCCATGGAAAATTGCCCATTTATAGATGATTTTCCCATTACAACCTCCATTTATAGGGGATTTTCCATGGCTATGTTAAATAACAAGAGGGTATATATATATGTATATATACACAAATCCATACTGGAGAGCTGACCAGCTATGAAGGTAGTACTTGTCCATCCCCGGCCTACATGATATTGCATGATCTATATCATGTATGTATATATATATATATGATAACAATAATAATAATAATTTGTCTAGAGTCTGTATATATATAATAATAAGCACATGTGCATGATACACTGATCAAGGAAAAACCAGTGGACACATGTTCAAACCCCCAGTTGGTTCATCCAGGATGGTCGCCTGGACTACAGAAGCTTGGCATAGCCCAATCCTGATATATTTATATATATACATACAATTATATACAATCATATACATATATACATATATATATATATACACATGTGCATATATATATATATATATATATATATGTATATGTATATATGTATATGTATATGTACAGATACATACATGTATACTTATATATATATATATTTA
>Ga0126342_10016920_pt1 | contig 12662 bp, 10 predicted proteins | sample Cyp1metagenome_FD_92528 | JGI IMG/M metagenome (GOLD analysis project Ga0126342, IMG submission 92528) | Coral microbial communities from Lord Howe Island, Old Settlement Bay, Australia - Cyphastrea 1 metagenome | ecosystem: Host-associated > Invertebrates > Cnidaria > Coral ...
ATCAAAAAACTTAGCTCACTTAGCTTGCACTTAGCTTCCACTTAGCAACCCCTCAAAACCACTTAAACCTAAGTTCAAACTAAGTTCGAACTAAGTGACCTAAGTTCACCGGAGCCTCCAAAGTACAACTGGGGGCATTTTGGGGCATAACTTCATGTCAACTTGGGGACATGTTTCTCTATCGGGTCTCTTGGTTGGTCCCTTTATCGTTGGCCGCTTTGTAAGCACGGCTGAGGAAAAGATGTGGAGATGAATCCCAATGACACCGAAGAATCTGTTTGGGCTTTTCTCTGTGAAGCTCAGACCGTTGGTTCCTTGGCACCAAAAACCTTGGGAGATGCGAAGCTGTGGACAGGATGTGGCTTTCTTGGGCCACAGGAATCAGCAACTGACACAGAAAGGGTATTTAAGCAGCATATGTATATATTTGATCATATTTGGGGTTATTAAGTTATGGACGAGTGAAACAGCTCAAGTCCTATAACTCTGTCATTTTGTTGTCATAACATTCATTGTTTGCATTTTTTGGATGTTGTCGGTGATTTCCCAGTCTTCGATACCATTCACAAATTCCATCTTTAGCTGATAAGTATACCCATATATTGCAACAGATTAGTTAGTACTAAACTAGCCATCACCAGTTGGTTTTCCCAAATATCACCATTTGTTGCTGCTCAGATTGTTATGATATATATATATATATATATATATTTATTTAGTTATATATATATACATTTACACATACAAACTCTCATTTTTGTTGGCTATACCGTCATTCTTACAAGTTGATATCTTCAGTTTTGCCGCTTTTCTCTCCAGTTCCGTTGAGCCCATTCATGTTAAAGCTAAAACCATTTACCAATTACTGTAACGATGGTTATAAGTGGGGTTATCATTACATTTTTTCCGGTAACTCACTGACTTACAACTGGTATTTTGGGGCTATACTAGTTTAATCACAATTTTTCCTGGTTAAATCATCATTCCCCCTAGTTAAATCGCCATTTCCCCTTGTTAAATCACATTTTTTTCCTGGTTGAATCAGATTTTTCCCTGGCTGAACCGCATTTTTTCCTAGTTAAATCACCATTGTCCCCAGTTAAATCAGCATTTGCCCCGAGTGAAATCACCATTTCACCATGGTTTTCCCAAAGAAACTGCATTTTTTTTTCCCTGGGCCCAAGGCTTTGAGCAGGCGCGGAAGCAGCTGATGAAGGTGGGCTTCGATCCTCGCCCGGTGATGGGCTCTGTCTATGCGCTCTACCGGGGAGATGACGACGCCAAGTACATCGACGCTGGCTGGTGATTTCATGGATGGAACATGCCAGGTTTTTTTTTGGCAAAGATGGGATGTCATGTTTTTTTTCTAGTTTTGCCAAGGTTTTTCCATCATCACACACTTGGTGAGTGTGAAAAGAGCAGAATGAAAGGTGGAGATATCACCAGGATAGCATGCCTGTTTCCGGTCAGTGACATTGGTATCTCAGGATATCTTGGAAGGCCTTTACAAGAAGGGTGGATCTGATGCTTTCTACGTTCCTTGGTCGTCGAGGACGACTGTTTTTGTGGAACATCCGAGGCGGCGATTCTATGGGTCTAGCAGTCTAGTCTAGTGGACATGGTTTAAACATGATCAAACTTTGAATACCCAAAGATTCGGTACATGAGTTTTTCATTGTACCCTCTGGTAATTTAACATAGCTATTGAAAATGACCATAGAAATACTGGATTTGTCCATTGAAAATGGTGATTTTCCATAGTTATGTTAGTTTACCAGAGGGTACATTCAGGTCTTCGGGGATGGGTCAAAACCTATCTATATCTATAGGTGGGATAACCATCCATCCCAGCTATTTGGAGCTTCAGCGGTACCAGGGCTGACGATTCGGCTCATACCCCGGCGCGCCACCAAGGCTTCTCTCTATTTGGGCCTCTACTACGAGGCAAGGCTGGCAGTAAAACCAACATAAACCAAACAAGATTGTCCAGAGGTTTCCTGAAACTTTATATGTTTATTACATATATATATATATATATATATATATATATATATATATATATTATACATATATATTATCTATATTATATATCAATATAATATCAATTAGTTGATTATAATTTGTAAATAAATATATTGTCTATATCAAATTTATATATAGGGGTTTCCTGAAATAGGGGTACCCCCAAGAGCTGGATGGTTTATTTCGTGGAAAATCATATTAAAATAAATGATTTGGGGGATTTGCATGGGGTACCCATATTTTAGGAAACCTCCATATGGGAGAAGATCGGAGGTATCTATGTCTTATGATTATCTTATATGTGTATATATACACACTATGGGAGATTCACCTATATGAATATGTTATGTATATGATGGTTTGATATATTTTAAGCACATGTGGGATCAAACATGGTCAAGAATGGTCAAGATGACTTTGTTTGCTCAAACCCGATCCATTGTCCATGCATTAAATCATAATCCATGTCTTATGTTGCTTCCTTGATTATCCTATCGAGTGTGTGTGAACATTTTTTTGGTGCTGCCGTTGTATCACCAGCTAATTGGAGTGACTTTTGTGGAGATGTGATCCACATATAATTTTCCTTATCTTGACACCGCTCCACCAGTGGCATGTTCTGGCTTCATATGCCGCAATCTGAGCCGCAATCTGTAGCTTGTGTGCCAAACAGTATCCTTTTCAACTGTCTGGATGTTTGGATATATTTCAAGTCACAAGGTATTTGCCATGATTTACGGTTACATTTTGCCCATAACCGAGGGTCATGGTAATGATTTGTCAGGCCAAGGCAGATAAGGAGAACGCCAAACTCTGGCTGTTGCGCTCCGTGGATTCCAATTACGGGAAGTCCAGCCGCTGAGCCGCTGAAAGTTTCACCGGGGCTTGGGAAAGGTGAGGGGAGTCCAGTTGGCCGAACGAGAGACCAGTGATTTTTATGGTGATGGTTAGGGATGGGCTGCCATTGGATGTTTCAAGGGTGACTTAGCGGCATGTCACTGGTAAACTAACATAGCTATTGAAAATTGCCATTTATAGTGGATTTACCCATTAAAAAAAAGGTGATTGTCCATAGTAGTTACGTTAGTTTACCAGAGGGTAACTGGTAAAAAAGGGCCAGAACTGCATTTGCTTTCAAGACGGTAAACTGGGATGGAAGATGGTTTTGCTGATGACTGACTTCACCATAATCTTCGAGGTTTGAAGGTTATCCACGCACGTATGATTTGTCAAGTCAGAAATATGTGTGACATCCACACAGTTGAGAAATTTTGGCAATGTACTGGTGGAATGAGATGTTATTTATTATAATTCATTGACAATAAATGGGTTTAGTCAATGAATTTGGGGTGGGAAGCCTCCTGAAAGGATTCCTTGCATCAAAGTTTTTTTTGGGGTGGCGAATTGCTAAAACTGAGATGCACAATTGCTCTATGATTACAGAGGGTTATACGGTTATACTATTCTTAATATTCCTTTATTGGTCGGGATATCATGATAATAGCAAAAAAACATTCACCAGCCACTACAAGAGATCAATTATATAATGTGTTGTCCAAAGTTGGAGGAGAAATACTATGCAGTGTACTACTTACAGCATGGATGTTGTCTATCCTATGATTCCCAGATTAACAACTTGAGATCTACCCAAACTCTCTCTTTCTCACATAGATCCACAGAGTTTGTGCTGAGGCAACGATTATATGACGGACTTGGCTCGAGTCCATGTGTCACGGCGTCAGTGGCGGAACGCAGAGCTGTGATGGTGGGCCCCTACGTGGGTTCCACCAGGTCATGCAGTTGTTCTTTCTTGGATGACCAGCTTCAGGATCTTCCCACTTAGTAAGTGGCCAATAACCATATACCCTTTGGTTATTTAACATGGCCATGGAAAAAAAACGTCCATTTATAGATGATTTTCCCAGCTAGAAACCTTCATTTATCAGGGATTTTCCATGGCTATGTTAAATAACCAGATGGTGACTATATCGGAATCCCAAGTAGGTTCAAGAGCAGGTGTGCAAATCCTCCAGCTCGAGTTATCCCTATTTTTGCAGGGAGCACTCATACTGACCAACTAAGATGTTCGCAATGGTCATCCAAGCAGAAATTGATTTGCTTATAGAGACCACTATTTTACGCGCCAAGTTGAACAAAAAAGGTCCAAAATGAATGAGCGGATCGAAGAGCTTTGACTCTTTGACGTTCTTTGACTGTTGGTATTTCGCCCCAATTCAGATCTTCTTGCTAATTTCAAGGTGATGGTGACTCATGACATCTCATGACGCATGGGATATCGTGGAAAAGAAAAACTATACCTGGTGAAGCATTTACAAGGAGTTGAAGGTTGCTTACGCAACAGATTGAGCCATCACACAAAAAAGGACTGAGAGCGGGTATTTGTGCTGTTCTCTCCGAACCAAATACCTGGGTCTTGCCTATTTGGCAACCATTAAAGTTATGGCCCTTTAATAATAAATAGTTATAAGTACTTATAACCCCATGTATAGAATGTATAATCCCATTTACAATAATTTATATAATTAATAAATGATCTAAATGGCCGTAAGTGTACGGACTGAATCCTTGGGATTCCTTTGGGTAAAGAAGCGCACAGAGCTGCACTTCATCCCGCTGGAAATCCAAGAAAAATAGAAAAAGATATGGCCTCAAAGAAATATAGTTTATAGGATATGGTAAAACTTGAAGAAAACGTGAAGAAAACCCAGGTGATCTCAGTGATCTCTAGGCTTCTCCGCAGTTTGGCTCGGACCCTCCGCGGTGCGGAACGCGGCGCGCGGGGGGTTCATGAGATCAGCATGGCCAGAGGCAGCGTGGATGTGTGCCGAACCGATAGTCATGTCGTAGAAAGTTCAATTCAATTCATGATTTGCACCAGACATGTAATCTATATTATATAATCCCTTCCTCCTAATACTAAACGTCCCCCAAATACTAAAAACATGCGCCCATCTCCAATTTTGGAAAAATTCAGATTGGCCAATTTGACTTTTAATTGATCCCCTTTAGAAAACAATTTAAGAATAGAGCTACCATTTGTGGGTTTTCCCCCCTAATACTAAAAACTAGTTCACCCCGGGGTGTTTATTTTTAGGGTCCGTTTTTGATATTAAGGTTGTAAATTTAATATTAGGGGAAGCTTCGAAATCCAATTTTTGACAATATTTTAATTGCGTTATATAAAGAAATCTAATTGATTTTGAGATCGGATAAAATAATTTTTATTATTAAGGGTTTTAATTTAATATCAGGGGGAAGCTTCGAAATCCAATTTTTAGCATTATTTTCATTGCGTTATATAAAGAAATTTAATTGATTTTGAGATCGGAAAAAATAGTTTTTATTATTAAGGATTTAATCTTATTAATAGGGTTCCCTCATAATAAATACCACCCTACTAAAAACTACCTGCCGTGTTTAGTAATAGGGGGGTAGGGGTGGGGGCGTTTAGGTGAACGAGAATCCAGCGGTTATCCATGTAATAAACCTCCAACCCCCCTGGTTTAGTACTGAGTTTACTAAACTATATATTATTTTGGAGGTCCCAGTGCGGGAATTCATTGCTATATTTGGTAATTTTGCTAGCCCGCTAGTCATCCCCATTTCAGGATGATTAAAGATGATTTTCCCAATGTTGATCCACTGTGGCTTGCAGCCCCATGTCCCCCTAGCATCGTGCACCGGAGGATTTACTTGGCCCCGACTTAGATGAGAGGACCTGCAGTGCCTGGGAGTGCGTGGGGGAAGCTTTCGGGATGAGGAAGATGACCATATGAATATGCCAAGCATGGTACGTTCATGTCTTGAAGGCTATTTAAGAATCTTAAGAATCTAATTTGCGATCATGATTCCATGATCCCAATTGATTGTGTTTTTGGAGAGGTGACTCTACCAGCAACCAGGAATTGCCGCTTACCCTGCAGTAAATTGACATTTTTTTGCCCACCGTTTGGAGATCATTTTCCTTGATAAACCATGGTTGTTCCATTTTCTTGTGTTTATTCTCTGGATACATTCTGCTGACCATAGAATATACATATATCATATCATATATAGTATGTATATGCATAGAAGTAGGTAAGATTGCAGAGTGTTCTAAATTTTGGCGACCAAACTCCCGCAGAAATCCCGCAGGATCTGGGCCGAAGTCACTGCGGAGAGTTTCAAGTCCGCACCCTGGGGGTGGGAGAATCGCCGGAGGAGCCAAGAATTTCTGCCGGAAGATCCAGACTTGGGCCATACGGAAATGGGATGCCGGTTGGTTTTTTGGATGCTTTTTGGTGTGCGAATTATGCGAATTGGAATGGAAGATCGAACATATATCGGTTCTTGCATCCCGGCACATGTCCACTGCGAAAGAATTTGGATCTAGACCCCAAGTTTGAGGTTGAACATGGAATGGAAGGACAAAGCATGACATCCCCTGATCCAAAACAATCCTTTCCTTGCGAAAAATGCGCGTCATGAGTACCACAGATCAAGCCCGCTGAGGCCTAAAATTCGGAAACGTTGGAGTTTTTGCACCTAACGGCTGACATGTTCCCAGTAGTTTAGCCACCATTTGAAATTGGGGGGAGTTCCCCAGAAATCCAATTGGAATGGTCCAAGTCGCACATAGACGCCCTCCAAGGCAGATTGAAAATCATCCAACATTCATTTCATCCATTTCACATTATTGAGCTCAAACATGGGTTTCCGTGGACCTGGAGAATATGTGCGAACTGTCTCATCTTTCGTTTTGTATATTTTCCCATCTGGTCAGTCACTGATTTTGATCCATTTTCGGCCGAGCCGAAAAAAGGTTCGTGGTTGCCGCCTCCAAGAGTTGTGTGAACTTTAAGAGTATCTCCAGGCGGGACGGCGGGTTGATGTGGAACCCGAAGCTACATATGTGTCATTCTTTGAAGCTGTTGGCAAGCAGAAAGTACCAATATGACTATACATGACATATCATGACATCGTATTGTGTGGGTGAAGATCTCTGATTCAAGCACGAAGGTCAAGACGGAGGTATATTTAGTAAATGTCCAGTGAGAAGTGGTACAATCTTCCCAGTCCAATCATTGGGTGAGTCTGCATTATTGAGATTTCACTTGATTTCTGGGTCGCAAAATCCGTAGCACCAGCGCTTTAGACATTTTTCGCAGGGCGCCTGGTAGATGTGGGGTCTTCAAAAGCCATGAAACCCGTGGGTAGATGTGGAAAGGGTGTCATCCCCGGAGTCATCCCCATCCTTGGATGATAAGGCTGAATCCTTTACCTTTGCTACGGAAAATGACCATTACCAGCAATTGATTTGCTCTTTTCTGTGGAGTAAATCATGGACCATGGTGTTGACTTTTTAAAAACAGTCGGCAGAGAGCAGTTTCAGATTTGCTTTCCAGTCTAGCCATGCAAATATCAAGCTGGCAACGTGACTTCAACTAGTCTTGTGGTTTGTCCCATGGACGAATCGCGATAAAAATGCTGGCTGGCACCTGCTTACAGTTATGGCAATTTATCAGTTATAAGTACTTATAACCCCATTTATAGAATGTATAATCCCATTTATAACCACTTGTAACTGGTAAATGGCCATAACCGTATTCCGCTGATGTCGGTTGCACGGAGCTTCTCAGCCATGACATATGAAGACACCTGGTATTAATGAGTTGGGCCTTTGGTTGAGCTTCTGTGAAGATCCCGTGTTGGTTCCATGGCAACACGGAGCTTGTACACAAGGCGATACCTTCCATATCTAAGTTAGTTCATAACTAGATTCAATGAACTAGGCCATACATGAATAATATATGTATATGTATATAGCCATATAGCTATAGTTGGGTGGGTGAATAACCAAAGGCGATACCTTTGTATCCTTTAGACTCGCTGCTGATATGATCAAGCGTCCCGGCGTGCACCAATGATGAGTGCCCGCATGGTGCCCAACCAACTTGGCAGGCGTGGCAGGGCTATTTATGATTGTTTGTTAGGGTTAGGGATATGTTTCGCTGATTGGTACTGTAGTGATTGTGATATGAGTGAAGATTGAAACAAGAGTCTTGTGGAGATTTTTCAGCCCGAAAGCATGGCAGAACATCGGAAATTTCCAAGAATGTGAAGCTGATGGTTTTCAATTCTAATATAGTGCTCCCCCTCTGACTGGGACGCAAATCTGTTCAGATCCACAGTAAAGTCGTCAGTAAAATGCAAAGACCAGGCAGATGACAAGTGGTAAAGAAATCATGTTTACATTCAAAGCAAATAAGGGCAGCTAGGGAAAGAAATCTCTAAGGACTGCACCACTGCAGCTGGTGCGGCATAAGATCTGACCTTCCTTAGTTCCTGCTGTATGTATTCATGTTGAGCCAAATCAAAAAGACATTCAATTTCTTTCACAAAGTTAAACAATATATAAAGTATACAGTGTACTGGTTGGTGGTTTCACATATTTTTTTCCATTTCATATATGGGATGTCATATTTTTCAAGACTTTCATATTTTTCAAGATGGTTATTGCACCACCAACCAGTGTATATTGTTCCTATTCTACACATTGAACAAACAATCAATGGCCATGTCAGGAACCTAAATTGGAGGTACCTACCATATATAAGACCTATTTTTTAGGCCTAAATTTCAGGGGATATACCCCCAAAATATGGCCAAACATATGGTACAATTCCGTACCTCCATAAATTTTAGGATCCTGAAGATCTCCCATTGAAACAATGTGTGTAATATATTCAGATCATATAGATCATAGATGTGATATAGAATTCGCCATATATATAGATCATACAATTTTGGGTGTGGAATATATAGATATTCTATATCTATATCATATCTATATATCATATCTACTTCTGGAATCATACAGTTATGGCCATGTATCAGTTATAAGTACTAACAAGTCACTCCATTTATAGAATGTATTTCATCCCATAGTTTTATAACCACTTATAACTGGTTTATGGCCATAACTCTGTGAATTTTCATCCAGACGACCCCAGTCACCGTCGCTCCAACGCTCCAACCGCCACGGTGATCGCCAGGGCCGAAGTCCTGGAGTGCTGGATCTGCCGGGATCGCAGCCCTGTGACCTGTCGTACGACCTGTCACGACGATGGTGATAAACATCGCCATACAGTTATGGCCATAAAAACCAGTTATAAGTGGTTATTTCTATGGGATTATACATTCTATAAATGGGGTTATAAGTAAGTACTTAGAACTGATAAATGGCCATAACTGTAAAATCACCATTTTCCCGAGTTAACATACAAAAAAAAACTATGGAACATCACATTTTTTAATGGAAAATCATCATTTTATCACAGGTAGTAGGTGATAACATACCAAAAAACGATAGAAAGATCCACAATTTTTAATGGATAAATCCAGTATTTCGACTGGGCAATGTTTAATAAGTTAGTAGGTTATAACGCTTGACGTGACCTTGAATGGTGAAATTCTCATAGAAATAGAATCCCCTGATTCCATAAAACCATATCAAACCATATCAAACCATATCTGGTTGGTGGTTTGGATACATGCATGGATTATGGCTTTCCTGAAATGTTGGGAATTTCATAATCCCAACTGACGAACTCATATTCTTCAGAGGGGTGGCTCAACCACCAACCAGGTAGGTTATAGCGCTGGTCATAAGTTAGTTAAGTACTTGTAGGGTTAGTTCATGTTAGTTCTCTTCACTGGTTTTTTTTAATCCACTTCCTAAGTGGGGTGAGCCAAGAAGTAGGGGGAATCATACCGCCATCATCTTGTTTCACTTTGGTGAGTTATATTCTGATTGAGCTGGCAGGAAGTTGCTAAGCTCTTATATCTATTTATATAATATATGTAATTACTCCCTGAAAACTCATATGGAAGCGTCAAAATCATGCCATTGCAAACCATGGGGGAAATCTATCTTCGAAAACCAGTCTGTTGTTTGGCTTCGATGGGTGTTCGATGGCAGTTTTCGTGAAACATCCTCGGATGATTTGGACCATCTTTATGGGGCCCCAGAACTGTTGGTGACTGGTTCAAGGCATCAATCATTGATCCGGTGGGAAATAGTGCTCCGCAGCCTGCATGTTTTGCTGTTTGATGAGTGGGTATTGTCATGGATCATGAAACCAGTACTTTTGAAACTATGGTTTGCAATGTAGATACTATACATTTGCAACACTGCAATGTATTTACGAGAAAAACAGTACATTTGCAACGCTGGTTGTTTTCGGTTCCAATGTGGATATGTATACACTGTTTCTCAGCACCGGTATTTTTTCTGGAAACAGACACAAATTAACTTTGACATCCCTTCAACTTTCGAAAGATGATAGCATCAAGGGATATCAAGCGTAATTATCCACATTTATCAATATTCCATGTTTGCATTTGTTCACCCAAATTTGCAGACTGGCAATGAAACATTCCCCTTTGATAGATGAATTTCCCATTCAACCGCCATTTTGAAGCTGATGACACCGGAGATGTTTTCAAGCATAGCTATGAAAAACTACAACCGTTTTAAGAGGTAAAGTTTCCCCCGAAATGGACATTTTACCAAACCAAACTGTTAACTTATATTTGGAAGTGCAGTTCGAGTTGTAAGTGGATCTACGACATCTACAGTAACCATACCGGGAACCCGGCAGTAATAGGGCCCCCATATCCCAACTTGTGAGGGTTTATAACCCCAATGATTGTTCACCTTTGGACATCCGACTAAATCCCATAAAATCACCATTTTCCCGAGTTCTGTGGCCATTTTTTGCCGATCCTAACAGCAATAGCTGTTTGGTGATGGTGGATGTTGTATGGATGTTGCTTTCCCTAGTTCAATGATCATTTTCCCTGGTTAAAAATATCCTATTTTCCGTTGTCCCAAACAGATCCCCACGGCCTTAGTGATCACCGGGCTTCGTCTCTTAGGAAGCCTTGGTGCAGCCATGCCGCTGTCGGGGATCCATGGGTGGCGTGCACGCCTCCTGTGTGGAAGCCTGGGTGGAATACCATCGAAGAAGCACCTTCCAAGGTGCGAGTGCTGGGAGGATTGGGATTGAATATGCGGTTTTTTAGATGGGAATGTGGGATTGTATTTGGGATTGTTTATGGATTGGATTGTATTAATGGGATTGTTTTTGTGGGAATTGTAAGTTGATGGGATATAGCGAGACGCAGCTTGATGACATGAACATAGGGTGGTTTGAGGGGATTTAATGGGATATAGCGGACAACATGGAACAGTATGATAATTGAGTTGTCTGAAAAATGGTGATTTACCACAGAATCATGACCATCAAACACTAGGAAAGTTGAGATTTCCATCCAGTGGATGGAATGCATACAGGACTGGAGTTATCACATATATGATTTGTGTTTGTCCAATAAAGGGGAAAACCCATTGCAATGTTAATTGGAAACAATGACAAGAATTGGGTATGCTAGTTCCAAATGTTCGAACAAAAATCGGGAAAGAATCTGAGAATGTGTTTTTCCTTCACCCCCAGATTGAGTGCCTATCGACGTCTACATAGTCTATTGTATTCATTTTGAATGAACATCAATTATACCCTCTGGTGAACTAACATAGCAATGGAAAATCACCATGCTATTAATGGGAAAATCCACTATTTCTATGGCCATGTTCAATAGCTTTTTGTATGTTCACCAGAGGGTAATTATTTTGTCGCTACAACCCAACTGCTATCCTAGTCATGTTCACCAACTTAGCGGACTAAATCCCATATCAGATCCCATTAAATCATCCTATCAAATTTCATGAAAAATCACATTGAATCCCATTCAGTCCTATCAAAATCCCATTAAACCCCATAAAAATCCCATTGATTTCCCATTAAATCCCACTAAATCCGGTTGAATCCGATTGAACACCGTTAAACATTCATCAAATCCTCATTTAAAAAAAAATCTCAATTAAATCACCATTAAGCTCCCATTAAATCCTATTAAATCCTATTAAATCCCATTAAAATCCCATTAAAATCCCCTTGCATCCCATTAAATCTTATTAACATCCCATTGAATCCCATGAAAATCGCTGTGAATCCCATTAAAATCACATTAAGAATCCCATTCAGTCGCACGAAAACCCACTTGAAACCCCATCAAATCCTATCAAAATCCAATTATGATGATACCATGTGATACCTATAACTATGGGATTTAATGGTGATTTAATGGTGATTTAATGGTGATGTAATACCTATAACTTTACCACCTGGGGCCACCGGGCCTCGATGATTGCCAGGCGCAGAGGCTCCTTGCTGCCCAGTATGCCGCTATCCGTGGCGCGTCCAGAGACGGGGCACGGGTACAAAAGCCATAGGAAAAACATGGAAAATTATGATTTCACCAACGAGATATGGGGAATTCCAATGGGATTTGATTATATATATGTGATTTAAGATAGCGTTCAGTTGGTTGAAATAACTCCAATTTCACTAAGGTGATCTAAGGTGTATGATATCATTAAATGTCCATTCATATGAGCTGCGCTATAAACTCTTTATGTATTGGTGAGTAAGGGGACGGTCATAAGGTGGCTTCGCGTAAGCCAAAACTACAGTGGCGTAAGAGCTGCGCAAGGTTTTTGGCTTTGAATGTTGTGC
>Ga0126342_10016921_pt1 | contig 12661 bp, 11 predicted proteins | sample Cyp1metagenome_FD_92528 | JGI IMG/M metagenome (GOLD analysis project Ga0126342, IMG submission 92528) | Coral microbial communities from Lord Howe Island, Old Settlement Bay, Australia - Cyphastrea 1 metagenome | ecosystem: Host-associated > Invertebrates > Cnidaria > Coral ...
AATGCCAGAAGATTTGCCAGATAGAATGCCAGATAGGATGTCAGAAGATATGCCAGAAGATATGCCAGATAGAATGCCAGATAGAATGCCAGATAGAATGCCACAAGATATGCCAGATAAAATGCCAGAAGATATGCCAGATAGAATGCCAAATAGAATGCCAGAAGATATGCCAGATAGAATGCCAGATCGAATGCCAGAAGATATGTCAGATGGAATGCCAGAAGATATGCCAGATAGAATGTCAGAAGATTTGCCAGTAACAAAACGTATAAATGTCATGGTGGGGATCACACGAAGTAAAGTAATTGTTTTTGTCTATTCCTCAACTGTGTGCGGCTGGTTATTAGCTAAAGTGCAGCACCGTTTAGTTTTACGTCACTGGGCATGTGTTCCTGTACCGCGCACGCGGCCGAGTATTTTAAATGACGGCAAGGGCAATGGGCTAACGTGCCTTGCCGGGCACATGCCGATGGTCGGCACGCATGAAGCAATCTGCAACATGCCAAGGCAACGTCCAGCGGGAGGCTCTCAAATCACACGACCTGCTGCAATCGCATGTGCCTGTTGTGTCAATCCTGGTTCGTCTCATGTTTTGCTGTGTGCTCCTGTACCAAGCAGACCGACGTGATGTCGTCTATCACCTCGTTGGCCGGGGGTGCGGGATGATGCGGTTGTGTGTGCTTGGGACCAACGCTCGGTTTCCAACCGGGTATGACAGCAAGGGCAATGGGCTAATGAACCTTTCTGGGCGCACACCGAGGCACTGGCCGGTCAGTTCACGTCCTCGTGACTGTCGAGCGTCCTGCCCTGGTCTCTACCGCGTGGCTTGGGAGGACGGCTTTGCACAAGTTTGGCACACGCAACTCTTGCACACACAACTCTTTTACACACAATTTTCTCACACACAACTCGGTCACACTCTTACACAAATATTTCACAACTTCCTCACACACAAAACGCTTGCACACACAACTGTTTCACCCTCATACATCACACAGTTCTAACTAACACACACACAGACACAACTCTTCCACATACAACTGTTTTTTAACTGATCGATCCTCCAGCCTCCTTTGTCTTTCCTTCCTTCCCCGTCCCGCTTCAACTTTTGTTTCTAATTATTGGAACAAGTTGACTTGTGGGGTTATCCGGTCCTTTAATTTTCTGTTGATTTCTGTTGTCTGGTTTGCTTTCTTTCATAAACCCATCGCCCCAGCATTAACCCGTATGTTCGATGCTCAAACCATTGGTAAATTGCCCGTGCTGGGGAATGATCATCAACCCATTAATAGGGATTTTTCTCACGGCAAGGAATCCCTAATGATTCTGGAATATCCAAAAGCCACACACCATGGTTTGAACATAGCACATGTGATTGTTATTGATTGTTGGAGAATTATATATGGGTTTCCCTAAAGTGGGGGGGGGGCCAGAATCATCCAACTTATTTGTCTTGTTGTTGAGGAAACCAATGGTTTGGGGCAGAACTTAGGAAACACCCATATCTTTATTATTCCTGCGAACCAGCCCATGTTTCCAGATTTGGTTGAAGGGAACATTTACGGGAAACCCTCATATACAATATATTATGTTATGTTTATTTGTTTATTCATTTTTCAAAATTTATTTATATTTATTTATATATTTGATATATCTACATGTAATATATGTATATATATATACATACATACATTCATTTAACATGTAAACATATACACATGTATATATATATATATATTCATATATATATATATGTAACATGTACATATCATACACATATACATAAATACATAATATAAGATATTTGGGGTTAAACATGGTTTCCTGTCCCATTTTCCTTGTATCCACTGAGACATTCAGCAGCTGGTCGCTTCGTTTCGACTTAGGTCCTCCACCTGAGGTTGCCCCACAGCTTCCGCAGGCAGAGGCCTGGGGGTGCTGCAATGAAATCCCCAAGAAAATGGAAAAATTAAATTTTAGCCGAAAATCATTGTGTTTTTTAGTGGGTTTCTACTGGCTAAGTTAATTTAATTCACTAGTATAAGTAAGGTTTTTGGCAGTTTATAAATAATTCATGGTGGTTTTAGACCTACCGTGACCAACCTATTAGCCTTATGACTGGGAAACCCGCCTTGTACCATGTGCCCCACCTGCCAGGTGAGGGTTACTAGATTTTATCAGAGCTGCATGCCGTGCACCTCGGCCTCCACCTTCCGCCCCGACTCCGCCCTCAACCGCGAGCTCCAGATTCCAGTGAGCACTGCCGGACCTCAACCGCGAGCGCCAGATCTCAGTGAACACCGCCGGACCTCAACCGCAAACTCCAGAGCTCAGTGGGGACTCCCGCACCACTGCCGGACAGCAACTGCAAGCGCCAGAGCTTGTTGGCACTGCTGGACCTCAACGGCGAGCGCCAGATCTCAGTGGGACTTCGCGAGAGCCTGTTTTCAGTGGGCGCTGCGGGACCTCAATTGCAAATGCAAGATGACACATAGAACGTCAGAATATATGCCAGATAGAGCATGTCAGAATAGATGCCAGAAAGAATGGCAAATAGAATGTCAGCGTATGTGCCAGAAAGAATGCCAGATAGAATGTCAGAATATTATATTATATTATATATATTCCATACATCTATACTTTCAGGTGGTATGTCAGAAACGATGCATCAGGGCGGGGATCACTCGAAGTAAAATGATTTTTTTCGTGGGCCGTGGGTGGTCAGCCAGCCGGCGATCGTAACTGGGTGATGTCCCTGTTGAACTGGATATATTTCATGGCCTATGAAAACATATGAAAACCACTTATGATCACTAGATGGCGAACTCCACCGCACATCGAGTATAATTATAGAGCTTATCGTCATAAGATGGATTTTTTTGTATATAGTGGGTTCGAGATATTGGGGTAAGGATCATCATTATCCGATCAGTGGATGTATCATGATGTATCAGACTTCTCACGGGGGCCAATGATAGAATCCAACCATGACAATATATTATGTTCAGAGAAACAAGTAACTTTAACTCTGATCATGAACACATTGCTGACACGGTCGAATGCTATACAGACCATTGAAGTGCGAACATATTTAACTTCATTCGTGAAATGGCTGGGAACCTCCGTTAATCTTTTCACAGGAATGCCGTGCAGAAGCACCCGTCCAACCAAGCAAAGATACAAGCGATGAATGCGTGCTGTCAAGTTTTTCTTGCCTCGCGCCCGGGATGTTGAAATATTACTGATACAAAAATTGAAGTCTAGTCTAATGTATTTAAGTCTATAAATTTATAAATATAGAAATGATAAGTAGTGGCCGATATTTCTTCCATTTCAAACGTTTGTCCATTCCATACGTTCATTGGCCCTGCAGTTGCTCGCAACAATTATGAGTCATGCAGGCATCGTATCTCACACCCGGTGGTGCTAGGAAGGTGAATCTTCACCAAGCGGATCTGTGAAGCTGAGAGCGGGGAAATGTTGGGGGCTGAGGCGCGTGGTTTAATCCCATCCTCCGTGCCCTCAGACACCCCAAAACAAAGCATGGTGGATGGGGATGAAATCGCATATTTGGGACCACATAGTAGAGGGTGTTTAAATGTGTTTCATATTGACGGGATTCACATGCGTCTACAATTGAAACATGTTAAGCTTTTATTAAAGCACCAGGTAGCCCAAAAGCATCCAACAACCACATCATTTGGACCAGGGAAACAAATCATAGGAACACGGAACACCCATTAAATTCATTAAATCACAATTAAAGATCATAAAATCCATACTGTAGTAAACCACACTAGCTCCTTGATGTCTCAAAACATTTGTCTTTTGTCCTTGGCTTCCGAGGTAATACCGCCCCAGCAAAGATGACTGCAGAAGTAGAGGCAGCCTGGCGCGGCAAGCCGTCCGGAATCCATTGTTGGTTTGTCTGGAAATGGGGGATCAAACCACAATAAACTTGGGCAAGTTGTATCGGAAAATGGATTGATGGAAATGATCATCAACAGTGGATTGGGTGAAATTCACCACATTTTCAGACAAACCCATCTCAGGAATCCTATGAAAATTTGCTGAAATTTGTTAATTGCTTTTCCAAAGGTAGTTTTATTGCACATGTTCAAACACTCTCTCCTGGCTCCAGTCTTGATCTGGCAGGTGGCAGAGCAAGCCAAAAAGGCTCGGAAGCCGCCCCTTTGTGTTGCTGAGGTCATCGTGTAAAACTGGATTTCAAGGTCGTCGTGCCAGCAAGTTTGCAGATTTCGGTGAGATGGCTACATTCCTTAGCTCCCGAACAAGTTGGACGCATCCAAAAGATGCACAATAAGTAACAATCATGGGATACAATGGGTGTTTCAACTGTACAGTGATGTACAGTGTCACCATATTGGCTTCTGTGTTTAATTCGTGTTTCCAGTGTCGATGCGTCGTGCTGGTGATGTCACCAGGTGAAGAAAAAGAAAGCTCGGACCACTTTTGCTTGGTTACAGACCTTGGTCCCATCCCAGATGGCAGTCTGGCGAGGCGGAGATACCACCGGATTGATCTCACGTGTCAAACATTTGTCTTCATCCAATCGCTTTCTTACATTCGTTTTTTAAATTGTGGTACTCGCAAATCATCCAAAATGATCAAACTTTAGTACTTCAACTTTTGCATTGTGGTTTTTGTGACTCCTCATTGAGCATACCCAAACGATCCCAACCCCTCTTCGTCCATTGCCGGCCACGCTCGATGCAAAGGATCCTCATCCAAGGAAGTCTGCGGAGCAGTGCCTACGGCTAGCAAACCATCCTACGGCACATCGGGGGAAGCCTCCCAACAAAGGATGTTCAATTGGGGCTTCTCCAACAAAAGTTGGGATATCATATGATGTTCACGTATAATAATGATGATATAACCTTGACGGCAGCCAAGGGTGGACAGATAGTCATTTGTCAACGCCATGTTCCTGTTGGACATGGCCATGCTGGCTTCTTAATGTTGACATGAAGGGCTGCCCGGTAGAGGGTACGGCAGATTCCCCATTTCCCATGGACCCAATATTATCCCATATTGAGGTTTCCTAGGGGTACCCCAAAATCATCTAGTCAGACCGTTTTAGTATTGAAACCCCTGGTTTGGGGGGATTATTGAAGCGCCCCAATAGAATCCCTATAGGGCAACCAGGTCATAAGTTAGAACCCACCGGGCTCCGTAACGTAACTTCAGTCGACTCGGGTTGCGAAGGTGCAAGCTGCGACGGCATCATCAGAGCTGGGTCCAATAGGCAACTTTTCTCCGGTGCCTTCCAGATGATCTGGACAGGTTCAGCAAACATCAGCTGCAAAAAGCAGTGAGGTGTAGAGTTCAATGAGGGGTTTCCATAGTCATGGGGGCACCCCAATAGCTGGATGGTTTATGATGCAAAGTCCTTTTGCGTGATTTTACATGTTGAAAGGATGATATGGGGGATAGCCATGATTGGAAACCTTCACATGGTCTGAAGGGTAATTATTGCAGTTATTGCAGGTGTGCCTAAGGAACTGGTGGACTGTGGTGGACCATCATGTTGCCTCTTGAAACTGCCACAGGCATCCCCAGGCTAAATGATTAAGGGGGTCAGGTAAGTCCATGCAAATCCCCGAATTTCAGACACAACCCGATGACATGAGAAGCTTTGCTTGGACCCTTTTTTCGGGCTCCTGCGAAGTTTTTTTCAAAGAACTGCTGCCAAACCCACTTCTTTTCACTTCATCGACATAACATCTCCTACTTCCTTTACAGGATCTACATCATCTACATCAACTTCATCTACGTCATATACACATCAACTACATATCGAACATCTCGTCTATATCCTTTACATCACCTATTGTACATCCTCTACATGAACTGCATCTACATCACTTACATCACCTACATCATCTATATCAACCTCATCTGCGTCACATACATCATCAACATCATCTTCATTAACTTCAGCAAATCACATACATCAACTTCATCTACATCACATACATACATCACATACATACATCACATACATAATCTACAATACATACATCACGTAGATCATCTACATCATCGACAGGAGTTCTTACACAGGAGTTGTGACAAATTCTTACAGAGAAGTTCTGACACAGGAGTCGCTATACACGAGCTGTTACGCAGGAGTTAACTTCTAGGTGGTCTACTTGTATCTTTACTCCTACAAAACTCCTACTTCTCAAGTTCTTCTAAATTTCTCTCTTTTGGCGGCAGGGGCAGCCAGGCGATGGCTTACGAAACGCGACCCCCTGCGGGGATCGTGCGTGTCGGACGCACAAACGTGTTGTGAAATGCGAATTTCATCTTGGTCTCGAGTCTCGAGCAACCCTCTGCGGAGATCGTGCGTGTCGGGCGCACAAGCGTGTGGTAAAATGCGAATTTAATCTTGGTGAGCTACTTTGGATCCAAGGAATGTTCAAGCGAAAGGGCCAGGCCATTGATGTGGTTTTGTCGATTCTTTGCAAGCTGACAAGATGCGCAGGACTAAGGGTGTTGCCGTAAGTACTACACTCTTTTGGGACGGTTTAAATACAGGGTGCGTGCGGCGTGCGGGGTTGAGTGTTTGGCCGGAGCTTGGCACCAAATACTAACACGGTAGCCATAATTATACTTGTAAACACTGACGCTCTTTTTTCCTAGCGTTGCAATGGAAATTATGAGTGCTGACAGTGCTCTAGAAGTTTTGATTGCAGATGGGTTTAAGACAACGGTTTAAGATGGTTAAAGTCAAAGTACGTACATGCTTAAATTCCATTTTGGACACATTCAATCCGAATTCACGGACGATGGACAGGTCAGCTCACAGGTCTTTCCAGCTCAGCCTTGTTTTTCCTGGGACACATTGATCCATGATGGTCCATGGCCAAGCGAGTCCAAGCGGGTTGGACAACGGTCCAACTGGCCAATGCAAAGGGCAAGATGTGCCCCTGAGCTTCAAATCATTTTTGTGTGATACGGGTTTGTCTGAAAATCTCAAAGGGTCATCATCAGTTGCCCCATTAATGGCCTTAAAAGATCTTAAAAGTGGGTTCTACCCCATTTTTGGACAAACCCATGCAACTGCTTCTGTCCAAGACAGGAGTTCAGGCTGGAATGTTCACACTAGACTAGACTTGTTTTATTTTTAAAGCCTTCCCCCTTTTCAAGAGAGAAGCCAGCAAGAGGTCCTCGGACTCAAAGCGCTCAAAGTCCAAGTTTGATGTAAAATAACAAGGATGCAATTCTTGTTTTCAATTTTAGCATATTATATATAATATATATATATATATATTATAGCAACTTGGCACCAAATGTGAGTGTAGTCTCTTCCAGGGCAGCGACAGAACTCACTTACTTATCCTACTTTCATCAAGATTCTAAATACAGCGGTTCTCGCGGGGATGTAGTTCTGGAGAGGCAGTGCTGTGCAGCGCACGCAGTGCACACGGACCCAGGGCACCGAAGTCGGCCAGATTGCCCGAAAAGGGCGTGTCCATCACCTGGTGATGACTTTCTGTCAAGATCTTTGTCGACATTCTGACCATATCAAAACAACTTAATTAAGAGCGGTCCTAAAGACATTCTGATCAATTTCTGATCATTCTGCATTTTCGTTACCTTCCACCATTTCGTTTGATGATTTGCTGCTCCCACGTGCCCATTGAGTGGACTGGCCAGGCGAGCCTTGTGGCCCTGAGAACCGCTTCTTAGTGGAGGCTCCTTTGGGACGAGGTCACTGTGCTCAGAGGGCCAAGGTTTTCTTCCCACATGGCCATGTCTGAAGTATGGGTATAGCCGTATAGCCCCAAAATGGCACTTTGAATGGGGAAAATGAATGAAAATCAATGAAACTGGTATAGCCGTATAGCCCCAAAATGGCACTTTGGATGGGGAAAATGAATGAAAATCAATGAAAATGGTATAGCCGTATAGCCCCAAAATGGCACTTTTAATGGGGAAAATGAATGAAAATCAATGAAAATGGTATAGCCGTATAGCCCCAAAATGGCACTTTGAATGGGGAAAATGAATGAAAATCAATGAAAATGATGATTCATGAAGTTTTGGGGTGCTCTATGTTCAGCGAAACTCAAACAAATTCTCAATGCACCGCCAATTTCAGAGAAAATTCCCAAAGCCTCTGGAAGGATCCAGGCATGTACAATTCCAAGATCATTTACACTCTGGTAAACTAACATAGCAATGGATTATGGTCCATTTATAGGGAGTTTCCCCATTAAAAATGGTGATTTTCAATAGCTATGTTAGTTTACCAGAGGGTAGATCGTTTGACGGTTTGTTTGAGCAGATTGCAGGAGCCCATCAGCTGCATCAGCATGAATCAGCTAAGGTTCCTTCAGCAGCGTTTTCCGTTGCTCCGACACCAAGGGCCGTGGGAAGGACAGGCCCCACCCTCCCCTGGAAGTCGCTTGTCCGGCATGTCCGGCATGTCCGGCAGCCCAAACTGGTGTAACGAATTTCAAAGTTCCAAGATCTACGGGAATCTACCGGCCAACTGTTGTGCTTTGTATACGTCTGCAACGCTTAAATATAATTACATAGAGGCATTTGGTTTGCCAAAGTGCTTTCGGCTAGGAGTATGCGGTGAAATTCATTCGTGACAATCCTGGTCTGCGAAAAGCGACTGAGCAACTTGGATTCTTTTGGCAACCCTTAGGGCATATGGCTCTTGACTGAAGACATCCTTCTGACGTCTTTTGACCAGCATTGCTCGTAGCTCACAGGAACCCAAAGCGATGGTATACCTCCAAGTCCCGGAACAACCTGAGCCTTCTTTCAGGTTTGGGGAATCAATATAAGATAATATAGTTCAAAGATAAATAAACTGCGATCCTTAGCAAAAGCGTTTGGACAAGAGATGGTTTTTCCTTCAGATTAATACACTTCGATCCTGCAAGCTAGATCGATGGCTTTGATTTCCAAAGGATTGGACAATTGCAAACATTTCTTTAGTTCCCTGGATGGGATGATGTTGAAGATCAAATTTGGACGACACCTCCATATTTGAGGTAAACATGGTACTATCTGGTACTTATTGGTAACGTACCCATCTCCTGCAGATGCTTTTTCCGAGGGCTGAAGTGCGCCTCATGCGGCGCATCCGGACCAAGGTGAAATATGGTGAAATGGACAGTGGGACATGATGGGCCGGTAGGATGAGATATGTGTATTGTATAGTACATATGATATTATATGTACAATATACGATAATATACGTATATATATATATACATACTGTATATTATAATTTCATAATGTAATATCGGTTGATACGGAGATTGCGCAAGTGCACGATGCTTCACTGCCTCACAAAGATATGGATCAAGGATTGTTTTTGTATCGCAAGCACGCCCTCCACCCCTGAACAACAAACAAACCAACTAGAATTAGAAACTAACTGAAAACAAAACTACCAAATCGACAAACAATCGCCAAAACTGCCACGGCACCACACTGTAAGTTTTCCAGCAGACTCCCTTCGTCAGGCAGCCACCTTTTGTGTCAGTATCGGATCTCTTCTATCCTGCCAGAGCTATGCTTGAGATAGCTGTCGGCATGGCAATTCGAATTAGGAAAGAGCAAATTGAAACCCGAATTTCACACTCGGCCTCAGCAGACACAGGGACTTGAACATACTGTAATGTATATATATATATATATTACATACAGATATAACGTATATAGTCTAGTGGAGACATATCTACTATGATATCTATGACGGTTTATATTTAGTGTGTAGGATGATAGGTTGTGTGTCACACCAATTACCACCTAGGATGTCTACCTGAACATTGCACTATAGTCTATATAGTTGTAGACTGTAGTCTCGTCAGTCCTGGGATGTGCGATGTGAAAACTGTGGTACCAGGTTTTGATCCTGACAATGCATGAACATGTGTCGTAAATAATTCCGGAGCACTGTTCGTTCAATACACATACTGTCCTTTCTGCAGTTAAAGATGACAATGCAACTGCATTTGGAGGTCGGCATGTCATCCTATCAAGACAAGACAGCTGGGCCATCATAGAAGGTCACACAAGGTCGATGTAAGGCTTAAAAGCATTGACCCTCACTGACTTTCGCCAATACTCCTCCGGTGCTTCAATCGCTGGGTCCTTTCTTGAGAGGCCGTGGAGAAAGATTCGGAGGGTGCCAACTGTTTGTTGGGACTTGCAAGTTTAGAACCTTGGCTGCTGGGGTGTCAGAGAAGTGCCAAAGTTTTCTACCATGGGTCATTGCAACACAATCCCCCGAAGAGGTAGAGGCCGGGGGTATGCTTTGCCACGTTTCACTGCTGATGTATGAATGAAGCAATTTTGATGCAATTTGGGCTTTTCATTTGATCCATATCACAAAAGTGACACACAGGTGGCTTCCATGTCATACTTGTACGTTTTCGGACTTTTCTGAGTAGACACAGCCTCGTGCTACTCAGCAAATGACAGGCTCATGGCCTACATTTGATGTAACTCTCCTTCATTATCTCTAGTTCCCTTTCAAGATTTGATCTGCAGCATCACACCACAGCCGATCTAAACCAATGTACCACCAGCGGAGCTTGCGCTGCGGGCACCACTCATGGCCCTGGCACGGCCACCATCAGCACCACCATGGCCACCATGGCCACGGCTTGTGGAGCTGGGGAAGGAGCTGGCACTATCCGAAAGGTGCGAGAGGCGGCAAAGGCATGAAAGCCAAGGGAAAGGGAAGGGGAAGTGGAAAGGAAAGCATTCCTTCCACTTTGACGAAGCTTTGCTCGAAAACTATTGCTCTATCGAATTGACGGCGGAGGCTGTCTTGGGCTTTGGCGCCAGTGGCGTGACACTCCGCGGCCATTTTCGGGTGGCAGACGCCACTGTGCAGGTAGCCATCAAGACGTCTAGCAATGTGAGCGAACTTGAAGCCCTGAAGCGGATTGCAAGCCAATCAGCTCTGGCAGGAGTTGTTCCAGTGTTAGCAGTGGAACATCAAACCTTTTACAGCCGTTCCGTCCACATTCTTCAATTCCCTTCCCATGGAACATTGGCAAATGTCCTGGAAAGGAAGGATTTGAAGATCCTGGGTGCTCCAACCTTCCTGTCCATTCTGGAGAATTTAGCTACAGGCCTGATGGAACTTCACAAATTGTTGATTTTACATTGCGATCTCAAACCTGACAATGTGGCCATCCATTGCTGCAGTTTTGGGGTGGCCACTTTGTGGCTCATCGACTTTGGTGATGCAAGGCTTCTGGATGATTGGTCTCAGTGGCACTGGCAAGGCCCAGGTGATCCTGCCATCCACTGCAAGGTGGACGTCCGGGCTGGGCATTTTTCGGAAAAAACTGATGCTTGGTGCCTGGCACAAACAGCTGCTTGGTTGTGGGATGGCTGGCGTCCCCGAAAAATGTAAAAAAATGATTGTAAGAAGTTTTCTAAACTCATATCAGATCATATCATAGCAGTATAACAACTCAAAAAATATTCCCCCAAAAAAACGTGGCAGTCCAAAAAGTCAGTTGTAAGAAGTTTTCTAATCTCATATCATAGCAGTATAACAACTCAAAAACATTCAAAAAAAACCGGGGCAGTCCAAAAAGTCAGTTTCAATATTGTTGATTGCTTCATTTTTCTCAACAATATCTAAACATATATTACCTCATTAATTTTTCAAAAATCATCACTACTAACCATATCTAACCTCTTTCATTTTTTCAAAATCATCACTACTAACCATATATTACCTCTTTCATTTTCAATATCATAACAGTCAATACACCATTACCTCATTCGTTTTATTAAACCTAACTACTGACCATTATTTAAGTTTCTTTGATGCTTTTCTGTTTTCTTATGCTTGTAGTAATGTGCTTGGGTCATTGAACAATCACAAACAGAACAACTAACAATTTTAGATTGAAATGTTTTATTATAGTCCTGCTTCATTTTTCTATATTCATCATCTTCTTCATATCTTTTTCTTTGAACCTCATTTCGTTTATGTTTATGTTTGTGATAACTGTTTCTTTTATCTGATAAGCACATTTTACAAGTTTTTAACCCTTCATCAAAATTATCAATGTCCATAGTTCTTTCACAAGTTTTACAGGTTTTATCCTCCATAAATGATTATGTTTTCATTTTTTTTATGGAATATATTTTATTCATAGAAAATCACATCATCACCTCATCCATTCCATACCCAAAACAAAACAACAAAGCAAAAAACAGAAAAGCACCCCAACAATATAAAGAACAAAACAATGGACGCTTCGCCAGAAGTCTCGCGAGGCATCCGCGGCAACAATAAATATAAACCCCTACCCTTTAATAATCCTATCTTTTCCATAATTCTAATAAATAGTATTATTAGCATTATGTTAGTAGTAGTATCTTCAATAATTCTCAATTTAAAATGAAATGCTTGTATTCCTATGATACTCTCTTTATCATTGTCTTCATCTATATCTTTCTGTATTTCTTCAACTGCTTTCTCTAATATTTCCTCTACATTATCTTCATCTACATATTTTATTTCAAACCTTAGTCTCTTAAATTTGGATTCCTGTAGATTTCATATGTCCAGGGAAAGAACTATGGAAAGAACTATGTAGCAATCCATGGAAATAAGGGGTGTTTCCACTAAAAATGT
>Ga0126342_10016922_pt1 | contig 12661 bp, 10 predicted proteins | sample Cyp1metagenome_FD_92528 | JGI IMG/M metagenome (GOLD analysis project Ga0126342, IMG submission 92528) | Coral microbial communities from Lord Howe Island, Old Settlement Bay, Australia - Cyphastrea 1 metagenome | ecosystem: Host-associated > Invertebrates > Cnidaria > Coral ...
CACTTCCCTTCGTCACCACTCCCCTTCATCATCACTTCCTCAAGGTCAATTTCATAGCTTCTTATTCTTTTGTTATGTATTGGTACATTATGTATTGTTATATGATCTACCACCCTTCCTCAAGGTCAATTTCATTGCTTCTTATTGGTTTGTGATGTATTGGTACATTGTGTATTGTTACAGGATCTACCACCCTTCATCATAGTCAATTGCACCAAGTAAAAAGTCATTCGTAACTCGGAAATTGTTTCCCAACTTCCTTTGATTACATATTATTACTATTTAGGAATTTAACTTTCAAACAGGTGCGTATCATTGCTTTGACTGACTAATTGTCATTGTCAGGGTCAACCCCGCCGAGGGCAAACCTGTAGACAGCCTCGGCTGTCCTCACCACGCACTAGGACTGCATGCTGATGGCCAGATACCATCCATCCACATCCCAACCAGGCCCAAAGCGAGGTCAACCCCTTGTGGCTTGATACCCATGGTTGGTATACTGAAAAAAAACGCTGAAAGTCCCACTTGTAGCACGTATCTAGCAAAGTCTTCTATGTTGCTTGAAGTTCACCATTTGACTGTTGCTTTGTAACCCTTATCGCCGAGAATAATCCCATAATCTTGCCAGTGAATTCATCATTTCTGTCATTTCTGTTGCTCAAAATCTTTATTTGGGTCTGTGAAATCATAATTTTGTCACTGGTTCTCCTAGTTAAATCGCAAGTTTTCCCAGTTAAATCGCCAGTTTTTCCAGTGAATCACCAGTTTTCCTTGTTAATCACCATTTTTGCCCTGTGTCCAACATCTTTCGCCGGGCTCACCATAGGCAAGATGGCGATGCCACCGGAAGTTCAAGCGTTGGAGTTCGAGGCGGTGGGTGAAGGACCTAATCTTCAGCTATTTCTTGTATATATACTGTATATATATATATAAATACAGTTATATACATATATACCGGCGTTCATTGGTTGGTGAATGACCTAGTGTTTGTGTGTTTGTCTCTTTCTTCCTTTTTTTCTTTCTTTATTTCTTTCTTTCTTTGCTGTTTGTTGCTTGTTTGTCGTTTGATTGGGGGATATGAGCAGGATTAACTTGTTGAGCCTTGGCCGACCGTTGCTTCTACATAAGATTTTACCATATTTTCATCAATGAAATATTTAGGGACAGTATCCATTAGTAGCCACTGTACTTAGGGGTGCAGTTCCAGTTATGTCGTCCCTACGGCACCCCCAACCCGCCCTGTGACGCACTAGGCCTCCTGCATCCGTACACGCGCAGCGGAGCCTGGTGGTGTACCATAGCAGCACCACATTGCCACTTCTTTGTGATGATTCAAATTCATATTATATCAGATCAACAATGAATAACTAAACTAGATACTAGGAGATGATTATGAATCAAAGATAGTTGACGTATTTTTCTGGTTGTTTCATGGTTTTGCACGGTGTTTTGATGGGAGTTCAATCCATTTTCCTGAGCAACGCCTACGCACCTAGGTGCCGTTTGAGGAGTGGTCTGCCCACGGTGAACGCAGGGGATCACAGTTTCCCTCAGAAAAATGGGATGGTGTGCCTGTTATGTTCGTGTCCCTTGGATATAATGATGATGGGATTATAGATGACACCAGTAATTAGTAAACCATTTTCAGAAGTTAATGAAGTTGTTGCAATATATTGCAACCTCGAAATCAGCTTAGTGCATGGCGTCAACGCTGAAAGCTGAGACTGCGTGAGTCAATCCGCATGAGCCAGCAACATATGAATTTGGCCGAACATATGACATTGATCAGGCTTGGGTCACCTCATTGTTTAATTTCCAGATGGTACTCCCATGTTTTTCGGGTACATTGATATTTCTTGACAAAGAAATAACAAAAAAACATGGCATTGCAAGGCATGAAGCGGGCCTTGGAAGATCTGAATATCAGGAGTCTGGTTGAAAAGGTTGGGACGTGGGTGGCTTGTGACTTGAGGGTGGCTTTTTTCCCCCCTGTAAAATTGGGAGATGACGTAGCTGCTATAGCTATGGAAAACCACCTTTTTTTTGATACACAGTAGCGGAATCAATGGAATCGGATGAATCCCAATTGTTGTTGGATCTAAAAGCTGACCAGCATGGGCATGGATGTAGCCAACTGTCAATGGGAAGACATATCACTGACCAAAAAAAAAGGTTTGAACCTGTAAAACACATCAGGACAGCCTCAGGACAGCTTGATGATGTGAGACGAGAGTGGATAAGAATTGCAGCTTTCTCCTTCCCCTGAATATAACATTAACATAGTTTTCGCATAGTTTTCACAATGTACATGTCCAGTTGCCACGTACTTGTTGCTATATGACTTCCAGGATTGGGGAAGACCTGAGCTCTGCTGATTGTGCCAAAGCTGGCCGTGAGAAGAGCAAGTGAAGCTGTGACCTCCATGCAATTTTTTGGGCATCTTGGGGTAGAATCTTTAGCACTTTGAGCACGTCTTGGCATTTTTCCTGGTTCCAAAGCAATTCTCATGTTGTTCATCGAGAATGCTGAGCAACCTGGGCCTGATCTGTAACAGGGCCTACTGGACAGGTGCTATCAACTCTTGATGGTTGACCAATACTGGCAGCTCAAGCTCCTGCGAGACCAAAGCTGGTCCCCTCAAAAGCCTGCTAACAATGGATTTTGATTCTTATTCGTGCGGCTTACATCCGGAATTTGAATGGATTTGGTAGATTCCATTCCAATGCAACGGTGATTATATATATATATATTATATCGGTGTGTTGCCGCCCGACTGTACATATGACTGACCGCTCTTCATCAGAAAGACATGCATACCTGGTGATTTTTTTGTGCAACAAGTCCCAACAATCAGAAATACCAGAGGTTTCCCACAGGTTCAACATTTGGACCGCTGCTACTGGGGCCATAAAAACCAGACCCTGGGCGATGCCGGGGTGGATCCATGTGGGAACCTGCAGAAGTGTTGCTTGGAGATGCCTGACTTTCCGGCGGACTTTCCCGTCGTTCATCTTATTTATCTTATTTGCTTACTGATATTACGGCAAGACCCCGAGGTTTGCCCGGACTCGCAACGAGAATCCGGGCAAGCCAAGATGACGATGACGACGATGACGATGACGATGACGATGACGATGACGATGATGATGATGATGATGAAGACGACGACGACGACGACGACGACGATGATGACTTTGATATCTTGTTGAATCCCTGTAAGAAACCTCAATGACTGTTAGTTAGTTGTTCCATGGGGGCGGGGAATTTTGATATTTTTTGAAACCCTGTAAGAAACCCCAATGACTTTATGGTTAAATTCCATATGGTATGTAAAAGCAACATGTTCTGGCTATATGATGTATACATAAAATTTTATGTGTGTGTTTGAAGCAATACTGTATGTTCTGGTTAACACCCTAGCAACATATTTGAACATAAAATCCTTCCCTTTGTTTGACGTCGTACAGAATTCCCTGGTATTTACGCTATTCTGGGCTTGGTCAAACCTCGGCTCTGTGTCTGTGTGTAATATTACTACCCTGTACGTGAGCTGAATGTCGCAGCTGCTTCGAATCTCACAGTTGAGCTGCAATTTGACATGAAGATTGTACACATGCTGCCTCCCACCATGGACTTTTGATATTTGTAATTTAAACGATCCTGTCATCGAATATGATACTTGTTGAGATGTCACACTTTTCCACAATGCAGCAAGAAAAAAACAACTCACACACCTACCTCACAAGAATGAAGCTCACCTCTCACGATATGTAAGTCCGAAGTTTCCTATTTCCCAAGTGATGGGCAGAATGATCCCGAGCAAAGCTGCACTCATTTTGCCCAGCAGCCTCCATTTGGCCATCCGATCATCCGCGAGTGATGTCGCGTTCCAATGCGAGGCGTCGAAAGACAGTGGGTTTCATCTCAGTGGGTTTGCTTCAAAAATGCCCCAAAGTGATCCAAAATTCCAAGAGATGATAGAGACATGATAAAATATGACAATGGAACAATATTGGATTTTGGGTCCCATTCTCCACAGCCAGATAAGAACTGTGATCTCATGACGCACCATCCACAAAGGGAAGGCCAGCAGATAAGCGACTGGTCCTGTTGCATAAATTATACTCCAATTTGTTATTGGTTACTGAAAGTCATCAAAAACCAACAATTATACCCATAGTTCATCAACAAAAACCAACTACACGCTGCATTCTAAAGGTCACTGACTCATTCGTTTGGCTTGTGGGGATTCCAAACCATCAGTTGAGTTTCCCAACCCTATAACTGCCATAACTATCTATAACTCATTGGTGAAGCCTAAGGTCCAGAAACGCATGGCGCGCCCTTTGTGTCGTGTGCGTTTTTTCCTCCCTGGCTGCTTGGAGCAAACGTTGCCAAGCGTTGGGCCGTGCCAAGCGTTGGGCCGTGCCGCCATTGCAAGGGACCAAACCCTGTTCTCCCTCAACCTGGAAATCCATGGTTTTTATAGGGAAATCATCCCCATGGCTGGCCGCAAACTATTCAGGTGAGTGAAATATGATAATTGACCCAGATAAATTTTATTCTTGGTTAGTTGGTGAACCGACCCAAATGGAACCCAGACAAGAGGCCACATGTAAAGGGTATGGGGGACATATTGCTATAGATGTGTACTTTTACTACAGTAGTTTTGTTTTTTACTACTACTATACCGGCATACCGTCTGATTTTCCAAAAGCCGCAAACATAGCAGCGTTGTTTTTTTTTTGGGCTATTGCTACCCATTTGATTTTTGGGATCACCTATTTTGTCAAACCACCATGTCTTGAGGAGAGCAGGGGTTTTTACGAAGTGGGGATTGGCCTCCAACTTTCTGATTCAGATTCTTGTGGCAAGGCGGGGTCGATTGTCCCATGGCCACAGGAAGCAAGGTTATCCTGTGGAATGGTACGGATGTAAGACATGATCGCCAAAACTGGCTAGCAATTGGCTTGCATATGTCGCCAAATGTGGCGACAAGTTCGGGCATGTTAGCATCTCAGTCGCTAGCATGTGCGCAAATATTCTGGCAGTATATCACCATTTTTTGCTCCACGTGTGTTCCAAAGCTGGTCTACACAGTTACCCCAAGCGCCCATTCAAGATGGGTTTCCAGTTGACATCTAACATAGCTATATAGAACATTCCCTATTTCCAGCCATGTGGATTTGTTTGAACATAGGGTAAACCGTGGTATACTGATTCTTAATTCACTGCCTAATCACCATTGTCCCAAAATTATCCCTACTCAGGGATGGAAACAATTTTGAAACATCCAGACATGAGATTGTTGGTCATATCCACGGCATATCCCCGTGATATCTGCCCAGAATGAGTTGGTTCCCATGTGAAATTCCTGGCGTTCGCTGGGGTCCAAGGCCAGCTCCTTTGTGAGCATTGTGAGCCCTACTCAGATGGCCCCATTGGCACGGACGCAGGTTCCAAGGGGAAGGATTCTTTAATGTGGAGAGTGGGTAGGTTAGGTTGGCACAGAGCTCATGAAAGGAAGCATGCCAGGTTTTCCGTGATGTCCTGGGTTGAGTGCCCTGTGAGGAATGTTGTGCCCGGTAGTTTTGGCTAAGATCAGCCAAGTTATCGTGATTTCATATGAGTCACGGTCAAACCGGTTGAAGACCACTTTAGTATTGCAGGAGTTTTTATTTGTCAAATATGTGCACCCCCAAAAGCGATAACCCGGGACCATACACGACAGTCCATTAAACTTGGCGTAAACCACGCAAATACTGTTATGCACATTCACAGAACGGGCAAAACCGATGAGAGAAATTCAACCTGTGGTCCCCTGTTTCCTGCAGTTTCCATATCATTTGGCATTGAACTCGCTCGCTTCGTTTGTTCTTTTCTTTTCTTTTTTGTTTTCTCTCCCTCTCTCTCACTCTGTCGTTCTTGTGGCACATTTCCTTCGAATAATGTCATATGTTTGAGGGGTTATTTAGCAATAATCTTAGCGATAGCTTAGAGGCTTAGCAATAACATGCGATAACCATTTGTTTCACTCGGTCCCCTGGCTAAGCCATAGAGCCATTTCCATAACTTTGGAAAGGAAATGAAAGGACATGAATGCAAAATGAAAGGAACATGCATGCAAATGAAAGGAAGATGAAAGGACATGAATGCACATTGGAATGAAAATTAATTAAAGGAATATGAAAGGAACATGAATACAAATGAAAGGAACATGAAAGGAGAATGAAAGGAAAATGACAGGAAATTAATGCAAAATGAAAGGACTATGAATGAAAGGAAGATGCATGCAAATGAATGCAAAATGAAAGGAACATGAAGTGTTGCCGAAGCACCTGAAACCAACAAAGCAACTCCTCGATCCATTTCCAAGCCTGTTTAGGAATTGTGTTTGTCATGGGATTTTATGGGACGACTGGATATTTGACCAAACACGGCTCCATGGGATTTACTTTGCTAAGTTGGTGAAGGTAACTCCAATATCTGGGATTTCATGGGAGATAGCTAAGCTGACTCCAATAACTATAGGGTCTATAGGAGATCTAATTATATATATATATTATATATATATATATTTATACTGTTATTTGGGATTTCGGGGTTATAAACTGGTTCATTTTATGGTTATAAACGAACATATAGACCTGGGCTGGCCCACCTTGTGGCTACCCAACTTTGGATAGATATCAACCATTAACCAATATGGATCATCGCTAGCAATTTACGAATCAAGCAACCATCATCGATCAGTTGTATCGTTTTGGTAAATCAACGGATATATCTATCAAATTAAAACTTGATGGTTATAATATATATATAATATGTTATAATCTAGCAAATCCTTGCTGGTTAAAAGGTTAAAACTGATACCCATGTTTATCAATTGCGGGAATGCTACGGTTATATTGCTGGTTTAACCAACCCCATCTAAGAACCACCATCCATCCGGTGGCAACTCCTTGCAGACCAACTTCCCGATCTAGCGGCCAGACAGATGCGGTTGACTGGTGTTGACCACATTTGACCACATTTTTTTGGTGTGTTGCATAACTAAAATCATCTAACATCTATTAAAATCTATTAAAATCTATCACCTATTTGTTTTTTGAGATTGAGTAGCTATTGTGATGTATACTAAGATCCATCTTTTCTACTTTTTTTTTTCTCGTTTGGAGATTGTAGAAATCGCCCGGCTGCGCAGGCCTCGATTCTGCGCCGGAGCCTGATTCTGCGCCGTGCCGTGCCGGAGCTTCTGACCCTGGTGCCATGGAGACGGGCGTGGGAGGAATGGTAGTTGAACATGGGAATTTAATGAGAAAAGGAGTATCAAATACCAGTTAAAAGTGAAAATAATACCATGGTTACCATGGTATTAAGATACCATTTCTAATAACCACTCCTTTTTTGATGGTTTTCAACATTCCATGTGATCTAAGCATTTGGAATTTTAACCGGAAATTGGACATGTGCGAGTTCATCAATGGATTTTTTCTGGAAATTGGTAATTTTAATCAACAATCAGACACGTACGGCTTTATTCAGCATCCAGCGCTTAGGAGGGAGCTAAGGAGCTATCCATATTCTCTAAATGGGGAGCCAAGGAGCTACAATTAGAGTTCCCAAGCCACAATACAGTAAAAGGATGTACCTGGCTTTCAACCATTGTTGGGCGATATTAAAATCCATGAACAACCATAGGCATCCGCTTTTGGATGGTTGGAAAAAAAAACAATATCATTCACACAATGATGAAATATCGTGGAATAGATTTTACTTCATGAATGGTAGAGTTAACATGAGTTAACTATTATATTGCTAAAGAATCATAAAGAAAACTATGATAACTTACATGACTCCAGTCATTTCGAAGCGTTCATCCTTACCTCCTTATCTTTCATCCCATCGGAAATGCGTTACGCCGCGTTACGCCGCAGGCGGAGTCAGAGGATGAGGCCTTGGACACGGAGGTCGGGGGTTCCCCGTTTTGATTTTGCTGGAGTTTCCGGATATGGCCAGGTATAGGTATTCTATATGGTTATGATATGGTTATTATATGGTTATATATGGGGTTATATATATATATGTATGAATATGATAGGTAATGTTAAATAATTATGATTTCCTGTGGATATGGAAATAAATTACTGTAAGTACTATTGGGATTTGATGGTTAGACAATAGGGCTGACTATGCACGGGGAAAATATGGGCAACCCTGGCTGGCATAAACCTACCACGACTGGGGATGGTGATAGTTACCACATATGTGGGGATGGTTTATGACATTGGGTTTGCCACATTATAGGCGGGTGAGGTGGGGTTTCGATGATGACAATGACACACATCCAACAAGAATCTGGGGAATTAGGTTCCATAAACACTGCGAACAGCCTAGGTTTGTGAATGATATAGAGCAGTAATTTGTCCAGAAAACTATGATCGAGGATGAAGATGATCGCTTTGATGAGTGGTGAGGATGACGACTGAAGATGAATACGGTGCTGCCAATATTGTCTATGAATACCTCACAGCATCTCACAAACCTCCGGCACTCAACCTATCTTAGAGAAGACACACAAGCTGTGGCACTTGAACAAAAACAATGAGTTCGACTGTCAACCCAATGAAGCCCTTAATGCAGACCGGCCTAGGCGGAGAAGGCAGTTCTTGATGAACTGTGTCCAAATGGTTCCCACCAATTCTCTTCTCCTATTTTTGCCTTCACAAGTCTAGAAATTTCACATTTTTCTCATGGATTTCTTCTCCAGATGTCATTTTTTCAACATCATTGTATTACGGGACATTTTTGCAGCAACCCCTTAAAAAATATCATAAAACTCCTGGCTTCCTGGCTTCCTGTAGGTGTTCCGTTAAATCCACGGCAGAAGTCATGTCGCCATGCGTCGCCACGCGCCGGGCCGTGTGCTCAGCCGAAAGTGGAGCATCGACCGCAGCTACTCCCCGCAGTGCGGTCGACCCTTCAAAGATGCAGGTGGGGTTGATGCAAGATGTGGAGGTTTAACCGACAGAAATGGGACTTAACATGAATTTAACCAACATAACAAGTTTAATCACAATATTTATCCTTAATTTAACCAACATAAATGGGGATTTAACGGACAGAAATGATTACATACAGAGGTGTAACAACATGGTTTATCCGTAATTTAAGCAACAAAAATGGGGAGTTAACAAACAGAAATGAAATGACTAACAATGGGGGTTTAACCAAAAATAATTGGTTTTCATGGGGACACAATGGGATACAACATATATAATGGGATACAGAACCAAGACCTGGTGTTGTCGCAAAAACTGGGTGATACGCTGGGTTTATCTCTCACGTTCTTTCCGAATTCTTCACGCAAATGATTTCCGCACCCCAGCTCTTTTGGAGGGGCAGACTGAAACAACAATTTGATATGATGAGGAATGTGATGGGAAACCATCGCCAATTTTTTGAGGTAATGTTAGTAAAGCAATACTAAACCACCCATTTATTGTAACATTGGGGGATGTTTCCGCACGGACTTGGGCTGGAAAAGTTGAACTGGATGAGGGTGGTGGATGGTCTGAAGTTTTTTTTTGTGCTGGCCCAATGACAGAACTAGCTGATTCCAGAAGTTATATATGTATATATCATATGCGCAAACACACACATATATACATATATACATACATACACATACTACACACACATATGTATATATATATATATATATGTATGTACATATGTATATACACATTAAAACAGTTACACAATATTATATGATGATGTACATGTAATATATGTTTGACCATATGGGGGGCAATCCATTTATGTTCCAGATCTACCCCAGTCCCCACGTGGTCACCTACCTTGTCGCGGCCAGGAATTACGCAGTTCCTACAGGAAGAGCCACAGGGCTTCACGGCAGCCCTCAAGAGGTCCCTCTTCGACTTCCAGGTTTGCACCGGGCACCAACTTCGTCAGAAATGCGGACGAGAAAAGCAATTTCCCACCATACTACCACATGTAACGTAGATTTCTCTACAAAGAAGGTACACATGCGGACGTTTGCGACAAATGGTACTTGCACTTCCGGCTCTACAAAGAAGGCGACGTCCAGTACCAAGTTGGACTGGGTGGTTATGGAAAACTATAGATTTTATTAAAAAAAACTAGATTGAAACATGAAGACATTGGCAGAGGAAACTAGATGATACTTGTGGCATTGGGTTGTTTCTGGGCATTGGTGTCTTTGAACATTTCTGAACTGGACATTGGGACAAAGATTCATGCCTTTTGGAGATGGCCCCGCAGGATGCTGACACTATGGTTTCCAACACACCTCCCTGTACGATCGAGTCGGATAGGATGGATAGGTAGAGAAACCGGCAGGTAACTGAAACGCAGTCCAACTAGGGTCCCACATGCATTGCACCTTATGTCATAACAAGTTTTGGCCCCAGATGCGTACCTGTCTACATATTTGTCAGCCATGTCCAAGTTTTAATATATAATATTGGTCATTGAATTTCAACTATTTACTTAGTTTTCGGCATTATGAGGTAAACCCCATATTATGAAATCATATGAAACCTGTTTGTTTCATATAATATAAGTGTATCAGTATATATATATATATACAAATATGTATTGGTCATCATTCTAAACCATTCAAATCTCCACATGGGCTTGTGTGAACATCTAGCAATCCTCCATCAATTTCAGATACACCTAAAAGTCAGATTTTGTGCTATATCGTCATACTATCTCCCCATGCTATTTCCATAAAACTGTCGGTTTATACCTCCATTCTCCATTGATTCACTGTTTGAAATATGTTTGTTTTGTTTTTCCCCTCGTTGGCTACTGTAAATCATTTAAGCCCCACTAAGTCCTTCAATCCCACATCATTCACCATCAAGGCACCATGGTTTCCATCAGGCATGGACACCCTGGAAGCCACGTCACGGCTGTGTCGCTTCCTTGGGCGGCCCCCCCAAAACTTCCGCTTCGCAGGGCACAAGGACCGCCCTGGGGGAAGTCATAGTTGATGAATGTTCAACAGGGACTTTTCTAATTGACATGTTTTCGCAAGATTTGATGATGATGATGATGATGATGACGACGATGACGATGACGACGACGACGACGACGACGACGATGATGATCGATGATAGATGATGATGATGATGATGATTGATGATGATGGTGATCAATGATGATCAATGATGATCAATGATGAGCAACGATGATCAATGATGATCAACAGTGATCAATGATGATCAATGATGATGAATTGTTTTTTCGTTTGGAATGAGAACATATATGATGCACGAGAATTAAACTGTCGAAGGTTTGATTAGCATTGGTACCGGTTGGTTGGGACTGAGTTTGAGGCTATAGTCAGTCATCCATCCTTTGTAGTAACGCGAGGCATGATGAAGCAATATTGTCCTTGAGGTTTGCACTTGGCCAGAGTTCACTTCCAGCATTGAGATCCATATGATCCATGCAGAAGGTTTGAAATTCTTTGGCAGCACGCCCATGCAGTATGTGTGAGAGGGGTGCCATGTAACATACCAAGTGCTGCTGAGGATCGCTGTGCGGTGACGGTGCAGCAGTTGAGCTGCACCAGCCTAGAGCCCGCGAAATTGCTTGGGGTGTTGGAACATCAGGACCAAATTCCCATAAGGTGGGGGCCCCATAGTTAGCTAAGTTGGTCTTTAATTAAGTGAATTCTGGGGTGTATGGGCGATATATCACGATATATCGAAATAGTTCATGGGAATTATCATATAACTGGGGGGCACCACCTTATACCATCTACCTTTGTTTCGTGACGGCCAGAAAAATACCTCTTCCTGCAAGGGTCTGATGGGGGTGATTGTCACGAGTCGTTACTCGGACACGTGATCGGCAATAGTACATCAGTATGCAGACATTTACATATACATACAATGACATACACACATACACATATACATATACATATGCATATACATATACATATACATATACATATACACATACATACCCATATATACATATATACATATATACATATATACATATATACATATATACATATATACATATACACATATACACATATACACATATACACATATATACATATATACATATACATATACATATACATATACATATACACATACATACCCATATACATATACATATACATATACATGGTCATATACAACGCACATATACAATGCACATATACATGGTCATATACAACGCACATATACATGTACATACGCAATCATGCACATATACATTTGCATTTATACATATACAACGCACACACACACACATATATATATATATTTAATAAGCATAGATAATATACATCATAGTTTTCCCAACAGTTCAGCATTGTTCGCCTGTGGCGGGGGTTGCTACCCGAAGGATTGGGATCATCGCCTTGCTTTCTCCCATTTGGAGATCAAACAAAACTATTTGAAGCCTGGCCTGCCTTAGTCGTTTACCCTGAGGTATACTACAAAAACTGTATATATATATATATCCCTGGAAGTCGGGGACCTCTTCTTTTGGGGTCCTCGGAATTGCTTTGAACTAGGACCTCAAAAGTCCATCCTCGGCAATACTTCACAACCATCACTTTTGGGGTCCCGGACCCTAAAAGAAA
>Ga0126342_10016923_pt1 | contig 12660 bp, 10 predicted proteins | sample Cyp1metagenome_FD_92528 | JGI IMG/M metagenome (GOLD analysis project Ga0126342, IMG submission 92528) | Coral microbial communities from Lord Howe Island, Old Settlement Bay, Australia - Cyphastrea 1 metagenome | ecosystem: Host-associated > Invertebrates > Cnidaria > Coral ...
AAGAGCTTGGCGAAGAGTTGGCAAGGCAACAGTGGACGTGGAAGTGGAGGCAGAGGTGGTGGAGGAGATGCTGGCGGAGGAGGAGCAGGAGGAGCAGGAGGAGGATAGCTAGCCGAGGAGGAGAACAACTGTGATAAAATCTAACAACCCTCACCTGGCAGGTGGGGAATAAATTCCTATATAAACATAGCCATAACTAGGTGGTTACATCAACCATTTTCAGGCACACCTAAATGCCTCAGAGATGTTTATAATTAGTGGCTATGTGACCCATTATATCCGCAAGAAAAAAATTAAACAATTCATGAAATGACCATTCTTTATGACTTGCATAACCCATGAAATATCCCATTATTATCACACTAGATTCCCATGAAATATCATAAATATACCCGTTGTTGGTGATGTTCCCATTAAATAACCACTTATGATGATTGAAACCATGAACTTTCGCCAAAAAATCACGACATATCACCGTTAAATCCCACTAATCATCACTGAGATTCCCATGAAGTCACCATTTTTCATGATGAACAATGACGAATCTACTCCTCTGACCACCTTGTTCCCGTTCCATTCCTTAAGCTCCCAACCCTTGGCGCACTCGCCGCACTTGGGCCTCCAGGCGACCTTCAGCCATCAGTCAACTGATTCATTGTCTTTGGTATTTTATGGACGTCATTCTCACCAAAAAACATGAAAACATATCCGTGACTTTTGGTGAAAAAATGTGAAAGACCATCACTTCTTATCTCCCTCAGTTCTTTACATTTTTGTTTTTAATATGTCATCATATTTGTTCAATTCTTTACATCATCATTTTCCTTCCAAAAGCCCGGAAATTCTCTGAGCCCAGGGGCAGGTCGCGGTGCAGGGGTTCGCTGGTTACCTCTGGGGACCTGCCCGATGGAGATGGTTGGCGAGGCGAGAAGGAGCCGAAAATGACGCATAAAACCATGGTGATCTATGTGGCAACTCGGGATGTTTGAGGGTTTAGGGTTTATAACATCTAGTTTGGGAACATAGCTAAACCATGCGGAAGATCTGACATTTAGTAGATGAATTGTCGTAAAAGATCTATCTTTCAGCCACTGACCATCACCTCTATTGTAATTTGGTTTGGCCATATCATAATTTGGGAGTACCTATTATCTATATGATATGGCCATATCTATTATTGTTTGGGAATAGTTATTATATGTTATTACATCCAACTCTGTTGTGATATTGATACTTAAATAGTGATGTGTATTAGTTCATGAACACTCCCAGCGCCTCTGCATACTAAACCACCCCATTGCATGGTCCCAAATATGTCGTTTTAGGACAATCTATATTAGGACTGTATCTATATTAGTAGTTGGGTTGGAACAGCTATAATAGTTAGGACTACAAGTCAATATTGTTAAAGTAGTCAGGGCTCCTTTGGGAAAATCTATAGTTACTGCTATAGGCTACATGTAACATTTTTCCGGCCGGGAAAAGTTATTATAGTTAAACTACAGTTGGTTAGTTTGGAAATAAATGTACCTATAGTGATGAATTAGGATAGTTATTATAATAGTACTGGTTTTTCGAGCATAGCAAGCCCCAAACAGATGCCGAAAAGGTGCTCAAAATCTGACTAAAGCAGTGATAACAAAACCGTTTCTATCTCTTTCGTGATTTGGCTAGCTAAACATATTGAAGTTTGGGAATATCTATTGTACGTAGTTAAATCAAACAGTCACTATATTGGGTTTCTTTTATGGATGAATTTCTCCATATGTTGGGCACTGTCGGGTAACCCATATGCTCCATAGTAATTATACAGTAACTAAATATGTTATAAGGAGGATGTGGCTAATACACTAGACATATACCATTATTGTTTGAGGTATTTGTTTACCATAGGGAACTCATGGGAATCATATTTGGTATAATCATTGGACAACCAATGGGAAAACCACGAGATATGTTTGGGACTTTTTCTGGATGATTTGAACTAAAACCAAACTTTCTGTGAGGAAACAATGAATAGTGGCTTGAGATCATTTGGGATCTCAGATTAACATATCTGGATGATTGCAGTAATATGATAGTCGAAGAAATGATATATATATATATGTGTGTGTGTGTGTCCTTGATTATCCATCACTATACTATATTGATATGGAATAATATGGTGGATATTGATAATACATGATATTGTAGTCCGTGCAATATAAGGATGTAACAACCACGGAAGGTCCAATTCATAGAATAAATCTCGCAAGGTGCGGCCCCCATTGACGAAATCGCGACGTTGAAGCACATAACTTGGCAAATTCTTTGCTTTATAATTCTATGAGGTTTAAATGGTTTATTGTGCTTGTATAGCCATATCAGGATCCGGTTGGTGGTTTCAACCCCTCTGAAAAATATTAGTCTGTTGGGATGTTTATCCCCAACATATGGGAAAATAAAAAAATGTTCCAAACCACCAACCAGGGATGTAATGATAGTGTTCATGGGGTTATAAACCAACAAACGTAACTGGGGGGCCTCACCTTGCGACCTACGGCTACACGCAATCCAGACACCCAAATGGTGGATATAGCCATCAAAAAGATGAAGAACATCAAGCAAAACCAACTAACCTAACCATACACACATAGAATGTAAACGTAACCATTCACCAAAAATATTTGACCAACCTCGACCTTATTTTACATCATAGAATCTAGCCATAGAATCTAACAAAGAAAAACATATGAGCTGATCATATTTCACAACAAAAAATTGGGGGCTTCGGGCTTCAAAACTGGAAGATGGATGGCTCGTGCCTGAAACTGCGCGACAAAGGCTCAAAGCGCTCAGACCTGAAACCAATCTATTGAGCTTCACCATGGTTCACTCCACCATGCTGTGATTTGATGCTTAGGGGTGCAGCTGCAGGTGTAGAATGGTTATATAACCATACTTATCCATAGTTATGGCGGTTATATCACAATTGGATACAATTGGGGATTGCCATGGTAAAAATAATGTTACATATACCTATTAATGACCCAAACTGCACCCCAAGTGGTGATTTACTTAGATGTGTCTTGCCCGTTTGAGAAAAATAGATTGGCCGGTCTGACATATTATTCAATATCACATAGATATTGGTTGTTGAATGAGGAGGGGCCTCTATTTATCAACCAACCAGTGCGAAAAGCTCATCTATCTCGTCGATGTTTTTTTTGGATATGATAAAAATGAGATACCCTCTGGTAAACATACAAAAAACTATGGAACATCACCATGCTATCAATATCTATCAATGGGTAAATCCACTATAAATCACCATTTTCAATAGCAAACTGTTGACATAACCAGAGGGTATATTGACCAGCCAGAATGGGGACATATAAGCCATATACAGTGGATTTAATGGGGATAAAACAACGGGCTTTAATGAACCATTTCTGTTGTCGGGTTTAATCAACCATTTGTGGGGTTGTATGTGGATATACTGGAACATCATGGTTGCATATTAATGTATATTACATATTTATATAATCCTGAACATGATCTTTGGGTGTCTGAAAATGCACCATGGCACACCCCATACCATGGCTACTTTAATCAGCTCGCATTCCAACATGGCTACCATGCTGAACCAACTCACAATGACGTCTCTGGATATGGAATTGGGCATCAAATGTTAGGCTACCCTCTGGCAATTGTTGACAGGGCACAGACACTGTCACGAAGCAACGGGCAATGGTAAGGTTTCTAGCTCTTGGCAGATTCCAGGCACTAAGGCGTTCATCAGCCCTATTGCCAAAGATTCTTGTTGATCCCCACTTTAATTGACAACTGCCTGTGTTTGATAGCTAAATCCCCAACGTGTCTTGGCCAATTTCCTATGTTTTTTCTTAGAAAACATCTCCATCTTTGTTGGAACGAAGACCACATGTATATTGATTTTTACCAGTGAACATGATTTGAAACCCTACCTTACATATCTATAGATATATAATCGAACCTGCATCTACTTCAGGACAGTTCCCATTATGTTTCCATGGTGCCCCCATATTGTTGGTTGTAGTCCCATTATGTCCACATTAAATCATCATGTTTGATGATTACCTATGATTACTAAATCCCATTCTATACTTTTTTTCGCACATTTCTGATGTTTTGTATAACTCAAAAAATATTTCCACCTCCAAAAAAAAAGATTTTATGATCACATTTTGTGATCTGTCAACCTCAAGGTGATTTGATAATCATTGTATGCTTAGGTCACATGGATATTCCCAATCTCTACGCCAATCTCTCCAACTGGTGACAAAACGCCTTTCGGTTCATTGGAGAGATGAAATCCTGGACCAGTTCATAGGTGGTAAACATCCCATTATTTTGTTGGGGTTTCAACCATCCTTTGGGTCAGGATTTCGCAAGCATCCTCAGTATCAACCTTGGGACCTAACAATAAGGTCATTAATTAAGGTCTTGATTATATTCCCATGAAAATCCCATGATATCACCCATGTGAATAAGCTCCCATGACATTCCCAGAATGTCATGTCTAACCCGCATCTACTGCAGGTTATTCCTATTATATGTCCATTATATCCCCATTTTGTTGGTTATATTCCCGTTATATTCCCATTAAAACACAATATTGTATCCCATAAGTAATTCACATATATATCATTGTATCCCTATTCAATTCCTACAAAAATCCAATCAAATCACCATGTATGGACATATCATATCATGATATATGGCGTGACCCACATCCACTTCAGGATACATCATCCAACCCACATCTACTCCGGGATATTCCCAATATATGTCCGTTATATCTCCATATTCTTGGTTGTATTCCCATGATATTCCCATGAAACTACATCACCATTTTTGATATGTAATCTTGATAGTAAATGGATATAAGTCGCAAGCCACATATAATCACATATTATATATATATATACACGTTACATATTTATACAGATATATCACATAAGCTAAGAAAAGCCACATCTACTTCGGGATACATCGGTTCTTGTCAGGGGTTGGTAAATGTCCCAATTGAACATCACCCAACTATTGGGGATATAAATTCCAACAGATATTTGAAGGTGATATTCAAAATCCCCAAAAAGGGACATTTACCAACCCCTGCTTGTTAAAGGTCAACGCAACAAACCTCAAGGCTTCAAGGTTCCCCATCTCTCCACCATCTGCCCGAGCTGCGGCAAATGGTTACGACAGAGATCCTCGCCAGGCGGAGACCTCCCAGAATGATGCGGCGGATGGAGGTGGACCCCCTATTTTGGTGGGTTGGAAGACAACATTAAACAACATTCTACCATTTGAGATGTGGTTAATGTATGGTAAATGGTGGTTAAATAATATTCAAACATGATTACGAAAATTATGGTTGGTTAAATAATATTCTACCAATAATTATGGTTGGTAAAACATGAATGGTTACGATGGTTGCTATTCATAGGGGATATATAATATGGTAAATGGTGGTAAATGGTGGTTAAGTAATATTCAAACAATTCTACCATTTGAGATGTGGTTAATGTATGATGATATCCATTCCAATGGTGCTTAATAAATGGTTAATATCTACTAATTGCATCTAATATCTGGTTGGTGGTATACCTACCCCTCTGAAAAATATGAGTTCGTCAGTTGGGATCATGAAATTCCCAATATATGGAAAAATAAAAGTCATGTTCCAAACCACCAACCAGACAATAATGGTGGTTGGTAAAACAATAATATTCATAAGACAAAAATGTGGTGGGTTGGAAGTCAACAAGTGGTGGTTGAAGTGATGATATCATGTTGGTAAACCAATAAAAATCTTTCCCAATTTCACCATAAATAGTTGGTATAATTCATTCTCGAATGGGTGGTTTATCATTGTTTTACCCCCATTAATGATATTATAATGATAATGTTTGCACGGCTTTAATATCACATGGGTTTATAATATATAATGATTAAAGTTAAAATTAAGAATTAAATGTTGATAGTATCATAATCATTGCATGGGTTTATAATCACTATAGTGACTAATCATGTTATGCTATTTCCATTAATCGTGATGAATAGTTATATACTGGGTATGTAATGGGTTTAACTAACTATAAACCCCGTATATGGTACTAATAAACTATAGAAATGTGGGAAGCCCAATGCCATAAATTAAACAAGTACCATAACCGGAAATGTTCTATGCCACCCATAGACATGGTTAACATGAATTGCGGATAGTTTATGGCATTGGGTGTACCACATTAATCATGATGATAACTAATTTCGTCTTACAAGTGATCACAGGAATAATATTCCTATGCCCCATGCATATTAAACATCCACAAGAAAACATGGTAAAACATGTGGTGATGTCTGACATTTTTTTGGATACAATTGGGACCACAAAAAAAGTGGCTGGTGGTTATACAAAGGGGATGGGATTATAGTCCTCATCATTCCTCTATAGATGGGATCTTTGTTTGGTACCAAACCTGGTTGGTGGTTGAGCCACCTACCCCTCTGAAAAATATGACAAATTGTCAGTTGGCATGATGAAATTCATTGAAATTCGCATATATATATATGGAAAGTCATAAAAGTCATGTTCCAAACCACCAACCAGTTAAACAAGTCGCAAAGCTATGGACCTGACATCAAAAGGATCGCAGGATCGCAGGATCTCCACGGCCCGAGGCGACTCCCGAAGACGGCCCGAAGATTAGATGACTCAATCGATTGATTATCTGAACTACCGGGATCGCCGGCAAGATACATTGAAGCCATACGCACAAAAAAAACGTTTGATGTCTTGATGTCAAAGGTTATTTCAGGAACCGATTCATTGGAGGTACCGATTCCATTTTTATGAGGCCTATTTTTCAGGCCTATGTAAGGGAATATCCCCAGAACATATGGCCTTATATGGTACGAACGTACCTCCATTTTAGGATCCTGAAATTCCCATTGATGATGGGGGTATTGCAATCATTGGGAACAACGTAACAAGGTATCGGGTGACATAATGAGATTGCTTCCTGATGGGAGGCGTGAAATTTTGCTGTCCCCAAATACGCTACTGCCTCCGAGAATCTCAACATACGCAACCCAATTCCTCGAATATGCCAAGTAAAACGCAAAGAAATTAGTCTTATTTGGAGCGAAATAGCCATTGTTTGTTTAAAAAAAAGGTCCTAGCATCTTCCTCGAAGCCTTTGCCAGAGTGCCCGAGCCTCAGAATGTAATGTCTGCCCCCATACTAAACACCCCCTTGAAACCCATGGCTTTGGTAAGGGTTTTTTCCATCAACTCTCGCCATGAACCTTGAACCACCCAAATACAGTAGTAGTTTATCAGCTATAAATCCCATTTAATGCCACTTTGTCTTGGTTTTCTACCCCTATTTTCCTATGGTTTCAAACCCATTCGTAGGGGCACCCACATTGTATGATTGATAACAACTCACAACTTCGGCAATAATGTAGCATCCCCAAGTACGATCACAAACGGAGACAAGGTGCCCGCAAGAATTGACCCGCCTGAACTAAGTTGCTGGAATGTAAAGGATAAAGAATTCTGATTCACCTAAGGAATCATGGATGGATTCATGGTTACAACAACTGGTACATTCATAGATATCTGGTACAAATAGATTATCAACAGTCCGTGTAAATATGGACAAATGGATACAAATAGGTCATGAAACCAACCCCTCTATGTTTATGTCCATTCCCGTTTTAGAGCTATACAAAGGCCACCACGCTGTTTGCAACTCTTTTTATCCCAGGTTCAGAGACAGCGCCGCCTGCATGTTTACAACATGTCCGCTGATCCTGAACTCGCCACCGCAAGTTGGATCGCCCCATGTCACGACTGATCCATCAGACAGGACCGCAGCAAATGCACCTCCTGTCGCCTGAAGCTGCTGCACGTTCCTGAGCCAATCTTGGACTTCGGAGCTGTCACCACCTCTGCTCGATTGGCCCCAGGTAACAACTGAGCCGTCCTCAAGGATTGCAGCAAAGGCGTCACTTGTAGCTTGAACCTGCTGCACCTTCCTGAGCTGACTTTGGACTCTAGAGTTGTCACCGCCACCATCTGGATAGCCCCATGTAACGGCAGAACCACCAGCCAGGATCGCAGCAAATGCAGACGCCGTAGCCTGAACCTGTTCTACACCCTTGAGCTGATGCTGGACTTCGGAGCTGTCACCACCATAATCTGGATGGCCCCAGGTAACGACTGATCCATCTTCAAGGATGGCAGCAAAGGCGGTACCTGTTGCCTGAAGCTGCTGCACGTTCCTCAACTGATCTTGGACTGCAGAGCTGTCACCACCACAGAATGGATCTCCCCAAGCAACGACTGAGCCATCTTGCAATATTGCAGCGAATGAATGCCCTGAGGCCTGAATCTGCTGCACCTTCCTGAGCTCCCTATGGACTGCAGAGCTGTCGCCACCACGTTGTGGATCGCCCCACGTAACGACAGATCCATCTGCCAGGATTGCGGCAAATGCAAAATCAGTGGCCGCAATTTGCCTGACATCTCGAAGCCGATCTTGGACTTGCAAGCTGTCCCCGCCCCAGGCTCGATCCCCCCATGTCACGACTGATCCATCAGCCAGGATGGCAGCAAATGCATAACCTGTCGCCTGAAGCTGCTTCACATTCACGAGCTGATCTTGGACTTCGGAGCTGTCACCACCGCACCCCAGGTCTCCCCACGTGACAACGGAGCCGTCTTCCAGGATGGCCGCGAATGCGCAACCTTCATCATCGAGATCAAAATCCGGAAGCCCACCCAGAAATCCAGTGCCCCAAACCATCCGAACTGGCCCAAGCTTGTCTTGGACTGCACAGCGACCAGTAACCTTTGGATGGCCCCAGGTAAGAATTCTGTTGCTTCCGGGAGACCAAAATGCAAAGGCCTCCTTGGTTGCAGCTAACTTTCCTTGTTGCGCAATGGCTGTAAGGTGATCTCCCTCTGAAAGCCCTGCAGCTTCCAGTGACTTCTCTGGATCATTCAGCACATGGCCTTCAGCAGTGACAAGCCTCAGGAACTCAGCCAGTCCGAAAGCTTTTTGAGCCAAAATCCTTAGGTCCCCTACTTTGGAGGACTTCTCGCACGTGAACCTCTTCGGTTGATTTCCGCTAGGTAAAGATATAGTTATTTGAAGCATTTATTGGAAAATGGTCGGTCAGCGTGTCTCAACCACCAAATCTTGAGCCCGTTTCTGCAGCACGTGAGCAGGAACGTCAACAGGTCATTTCTGGATCAAGCCTACTCAAAGAAAGAAGGAGATGAAAAACTTCATGCTGATTTACTTCTGCTGTTTGGATCACTTTGATTCTATTATGTAGAGTTATATAATGTTATATAAATATCATACACCATTGGAGTTATTTGTACCAACTTAGCTATCATAAATCAGCTATACATCTTGGTAAAGTATAATATTTCACTAACCTGAATTAAAACCATTTGGGGATGATTTCCCTAACCATGATTCCCAGTGAGGGAGAACAGTGAGGTCGTTATAATTTACCCAGATAAATCCCATTAAATATGTTTTTTGGTGAAGTCACCGCTTTCAACGTATACCCAGTGGGACACAACGCTGAATTCACACCTCCAATCGCGCTGCACTGTCTCGAAACTCGAGGGAGACCTGTGGAACTGACCCTACCTGGAGGATCATCACGGATCGTAATTGGTTTGTAACCATAGCTGGCAACCCTCTAGATTGTTTTTCAGAAAAAACTTGAAAAAACACATGTTTTTTTTGGGAACGACAGATCATTGCTATCAGATGGGGGTTTCCTAAGTCATGGGGGTACCCAAATCGAGAACTGGGGGTACCCCTGCTTTAGGAAACCCCATGGGAAAAACAACACGAAGTGGGACTTACTAACAAGGGTTACCAACCATTTACTATAAGTGGGATAATCTAAGTACTTAAGAAGCCCCTGATTTCAAACAGAGGATTCAATGAAAGTTTTTAAGGGAAAACCTACAGGAAACCGTAGTTTTAACACTCAAACATGGGGGGTGTCCTGGAAATTGTTTCATCATCAAATTCCGGGATTAGGATTGTCTCTAAATTTCGCAAAAAAAAATCTCTACCCTCTGGTAGACATACAAAAAACTATGGAACATCACCATGCTATGAATGGGTAAAACTATTCCGACTGGGCCATGCTATCAATAGCTTTTTGTATGTTTACCAGGCCGGGTAAGCCGAATTTTCATTTTGCAGTCTCCTAATGACCAAATTCAAACCATTTCCATGCGGGTACGAACCTAAAACGGGGTACCCTTTTTTCGATCCATTTTTTGAGGTTGAAATACTTTGATGCACAAACATGTGAAATCAATGGTTAGGATCCCTTAATGGACCAGTGTCATCAATCATGGTTGTGTCCAGGGTTACTAATATATGCAAGATCATATGTGGAAGTTTCCTAAAATGAGGGTACCCAACAGCATTTAGTATTGAAACCCATGGTTTTGGGTATCCCCGATATATAATATTATATAGTATATAAATATGGTAAAGCAAGTTTCTGCTCAAACGTTTCACAATATACTGTGCAATAAATGATTCTGTCAAAGTGATACTTCCAATGTGTTGTTTCTGCAACCTCGACACTGATATGATATGGGGGATTCTTGCAAACAAAAACGCGAGTGCAACCTATGTTTTTATTGTTGTAATGGCAACAGGGGTTTCTCTAACAAAAACTGACGATATTGCAACCATCATCGGGGACAACATCATGGTGGTCGTCACTCTGATGACAGTATTCTTATTCTTTGTTTTTTTTGCGGAACCACAACATGTTCAATGTTTTTGAGATACATACTTCCCAACTATGGGCAACCTGTCTGGTAGGTAGTTTATCGAGAAATGATCTTCTGATCACAAGAATCAGTTGCCGTGAAGATCCGTTTCACTCCGCAGTGGCGTGCACACATGAAAGCCAATGGAGAACCCTGCACACGACTGGGATATATATGCAAATGGAGGTTTCCTAAAATGGTGGTACCCCAAAATGGATGGTGGATAGTGGAAAATCCTATCTATAAATGGATGATTGGGGGGCACCCCTATTTTAGGAAATTTCCACATGACATGAATATATTGACAAATATTTCAATTCGCAACGCTGTTGTTTCATATCCTCAGCTGCAGATTGTCTAAGTGCAGGTCCAAAACACGGCACCAGGTAAATCACTGGCAAAATTGTTTACGATGTTATAATGTTAAAAAAAAACACATATTTTTGTTGGTTGCTTGAATTATCAACTGTTGGGGCGACCCATGTCCACAAATGTTCATGTTGTAATTCGAAACCAGCAAACCATTTCAGAAAGAACAACAAATGCAATCGTCTGGCAGGACATGGTGCACATTGTCAATGCATATTCCATCTCCCCAAGCAGCTTGTTCTGCACCATCGATCCGCTTTAGTCCATTGTCAGTTTTTCTGTCAGTATTGTTTTAACCTGGTAAGTGTTTAAGTGTTAAAACTCCCATCTTCGCATCGAGAACTAATAACTTTAAGTTGAATGTTTTTCAGATGTTTTCAGGTTTCTTCACTCGACATCAATATCATCAACATGTTTCAGCATGGGTTTTTGGTTTTCCATGGGTTTTCCCCATTTTTCGTGGGTTTTCCATGGTTTTTCCATGGTTTTTGTCCATACCAAAATGGCGTCCCCAACGACGGCCACGGGCCCCGGCCGCCCCACAGGCCTCGCCGCCTGCCGCAGCGGGCTGGCCGTCAGCGCGCTGCCGGAGGCGACCGTGGCGACCGTGGGGGCCGTGGCCACCGGCGGCGCGGCGGGCAGAGGACCTGAGAGAAACGGAAGCGGAGTAGTAATGTATATTAATAGTATATTGATAATAATAGTATTTCAATGATAGTATATTAATAGGATATTAATGATAATATATTTAATCCGTATTAGGGGTAATGGTAATGATTGTATATTAATCAGGTATAGTAACTATATGTAATTATACTGGCATACCCCTCAGTTTGCCTGCGCTGACGCCGACGACATGTCCGAACATCAAAAAACACTGTGTTTTTGTGGGACAAAATGCACATGTCCATGCTCATTGCTTTCATCTTGCAACGCACAGCTTAGTTACCTGTGCGTTGAATTTATATTCCTAATACCCTTGTTGATCTTCCCAATTGAATGTAAAAATCAACAACGGGCGTGGGAAGGTATATTCCTAATCCCCTTGTTGATCTTCCCAATTGAATGTAAAGTTTAACGGGGGTGGGAATTTCTATTCCTAATACCCTTGTTGATCTTCCCAATTGAATGTAAAGTTTAACGGGGGTGGGAATTTATATTCCTAATCCCCTTGTTGATCTTCCCAATTGAATGTAAAATTTAAGAGAGCTGGCCGCTGTGGGAGTGCACTTTTTTCCATGCAGTCATTACATTAATCATTATATTAGTCATTATATAAGTCATTAAATGATTTTTTGTCATTATATGAATCATTATATGAATCATTATAATATGAATCATTATATGAATCATTGTATTAATCATTAAATGAATCATTAAATGAATCATCATTATATCAGTCATTATATAATTCATTATATTAATCATTTTATTAATCAT
>Ga0126342_10016924_pt1 | contig 12659 bp, 14 predicted proteins | sample Cyp1metagenome_FD_92528 | JGI IMG/M metagenome (GOLD analysis project Ga0126342, IMG submission 92528) | Coral microbial communities from Lord Howe Island, Old Settlement Bay, Australia - Cyphastrea 1 metagenome | ecosystem: Host-associated > Invertebrates > Cnidaria > Coral ...
AAGAACTTGTCCAAGTCATCTGCCCTTTTGTCAAAAGGGTATCTTTGAGTCCTATGTCATGTGCCTTGTGAGCGGTCGTTTTTGCACTTATCCGACCCTATGTCATCTGCCCCTAATATAATTTATATGTTCATTTATTTAATATTGATTTATTTACTTCATATGGTTGTTTATTGTGATGGAAATATGGAAAACGTTCATGAAACGTTCAAACATCCGCAGTTGGGGCTTCTGAAATTGGGTCTGCGATGTTCCAGGGCCCATCCACGGCACCAAGGTCTATCCACCGAGGTCCAAACAGAAAGGTTGAAGAAATGCTCTCGCCCTCGCCTGGCAAAAAGTTGGTCACGGAATGATACCAGGTAAAGGTATGGGCAGAAGTTCCCACCAAAATGGCGGATGTGGTGTGCCGCTGCGAACTGCCATATATGATATGTTGATATTCTATATTACCCATGAACCCCCAAATATAATCAATATGATGCGAAAACTTGAGTTCACAAGGATGAAGTTCAGTACTCAAGAGCACCAGTTTTCAGGTTCCACGTTGGTTCGGGCGTTACAGCTCCACCAGGGAAGTTTGAAGCTCAGCCAGGAACCGAAGCTTCACCATCTTCACCCGAGAATCATCAATAGACAACTCAAGACCGTGCCAAGGCCATCGGAATCAGAATCCGTTTTCTTTCTTTTTTCGATTTGTTTACAGAAACACCAATGGCTGATATTCAGAAAACACCAATGCTGATTAACGGGTTCTCAAAACACTCATGCCGATATTCAGAAAAGATCAGTCTCGCAATCGTTGTGCACGCGCTTTGCTGAAACTTGTCGATGAACAATGTGGAAAAGACTGTTCTACGATGTTCTGCGTACAAGATCGTATAAGTATGGGTCACATCAAACATGCGAAAGGCCGAACGATGAGACGCAACACAATTTGGATGTTCCAAGAGAATCCAACCGTGCACCCAGGGATTTCAAAGCTGGAGGTGCAAATTCCTCGGCGATTGGCAGTTTTCAAATGGTGCTAGTGACTGCTAGTGACACGGCTATAGTGATATCATCGCTGGATCTGCTTGGTTGGATGGGTACTGTAACACCAAGAGTAACCCGATGCTTGGATCCCATGGTTCTTCATGAAACCACATTAAGATACATGAAATACCCACTGGTAATTTAACATAGCTATTGAAAATGCCCATTTATAGTGGATTTACCTATTGAAAATGGTGATTTTCCATAGTTTTTTGTATGTTACCAGAGGGTATCATGAAATCCCACTTGTGCCACTTGAGTGGTTTTTCAGTTGCAACATCCAACTGGGAACACTCCCGGGTTCCGGCCCTGGCACCTCACAGTAGCGTTTCATCAGTGCCGCAGTGGGCTCCTCACGTGTGGGCGGCAACGGCTTCGCCGAGTCCTGAAACCGAGCTCGTCTCAGGCGAGAAGACGATTGGTGATTGGTGAAAGTGTCAAAACGATACACCATTCACCAACATACAATGTTATTGATGTTTGGTTTAAAAAGACATCAGCCCTCTGTTCATCAAAGTTTGCCCAAATAATCAAATTCAACGAACAAGTAACGAGAAAATAGCTTCAGCAGCATATAGAGGGCGCAGTCCTGTTTCTGCTGGTCATCTGCCTCTGCCTCCTCTGTTTTGGCAGCCTGGGACCTAAGCCCGGCTCCCAGGAGCGGTGAAAAATTGGCGCCTGATACAGGTCCGAAGTGGGGTATCAATGAAACCCCCCAAACAGATCCAAAGGTATATATAATGTTTAGAGTTTAGATATGTTCAGTGCTTTACAATCCCCAAGCTAAAGGCCTTGTTTGGATCTGGGCCAAACATGTGGGCCCAATGGCCTAATGGACCCACAATGCTTGTCATGGTTCGTATTAAACCATCCATGACAAAAATCTGGTATGTTTTGAAACCTCGACCCGTTCCAAATCAACATGCTTAGATCATCACCCCACAAAAAATTGGAGATTAACCATCAGACATTTCAGTTCAACCATCGATTTCCGGGATCAAAATTGGAAGAAAACAGCAATGATAAGACCCAACGAAGGCCCGCGCCAACCAAAACTGGTCGCTTTTGGATCATCTTTGCAGCGGATACCAAGTCACCAGGATCCTCACGTGTCCATCTTGGCTGCATCAATCTTATCCCATACTCACTGTCAGTGGAGGGTATAACTTATATAACCCAAGGTTGATTGGTTCTATGCCCATTTTTTGCGGCTGGTCCTCCCATGTGTTGTTGGTTAAAACACCCCCGGCATTGCTGGATCACTGCTGGATCCCCACCAATGAGCGTAGCGCCGCTGCCCCTCTTTGGCGAACGCCACCTTTTGCAGGTGACTCAGGGAATTTGCATCAGCTTCACGGTGTTTCATGCAGAAAAATGAGGTGCTTCACGGCTTAGCCACCAAAGATGAACAATTGTACGCCCAGAATTGGTTTGGCAACCCCTCTGTTGTTTCCCATGGCCAGGCAGGTGACCCATGTGTCACTGACTACCAGCCACGAAGGGCAGAAACTCGGCAGGCATCCGCCTCATAAAAAACACCCCCTAAATGGTCCAAATATATGTGTTAGTAAATCCCCTATAGAACCATTAACCATGGTCTCTAGGGGGTCCTGGATATTAGGCGGCCCATCAACTTTGGAAAAAATTCCTCCATCCCGCTGAGTGCCCCTGGCGAAGGCCGTGTCAAGCTCATCCCAGCTGATACCATGAGAGTTGCCTTGGGTGAAGGACCACGCCAGCCCATGCAACTGTCGGACTGGGAGTTTGCCACCAACAAGACGGGAGAAAGAGAAAAGAACGTGAAACATGTTCACACAATGTATACATCTGTACACACATCCGATGTTGGGCCAAAAATCAATAGATGCCAATACGTTCCACCAGGATTTTGTTTCGGCTGTGTTTTTTCCAATAATTTTGGGTGGCATTTAAAGTTTCAAAGAGTGGATCAACCATTTTTTTGGGCCTGTTTGGCACAGCTTCCAGCTCTGAGTTTCGGACTCATGGCCCACAAGGCTTCAAGCCTTGTAGAAGGAAATGGTACTAAGCCATGGACATTTCCGGGAATTTGTGCTGCTTCGGATGGGGGGGACCTCTTTATTATTATTATTATTACTATTGGCATTATGATTATTATTAATTGTTATCATTATTGGTGTTATTATTATTATTATCATTATTATTATCATTACTATTAGTATTATATATTGCTAATAATGTTAATAATAATATTTTAAATAATGCTAAAAATATTAAACAATTCATGAACTATTTTGAGAACAGAAACGCTTTCAGCATCCCAGAGGTGAAGAAACCGCACGCGACATGACGACTGTGTTTCTGACTCCTATTGAGCAAGAACCAACCGTTTTGACTTTGGTTCTTTTGACCGGAGGGTGGTGGTGTTGTCATGTGTTGTCCCTTTACAACCATAGTTTGCCTCCCATTTATGCCCCACCTCCTTTTGTTCTCCTCCAATTGGTTCCTCTTTTCCTGCAATTCCTTCCTCTTTTCCTGCAATTCCTTCTCCACCTTCTCGTCTTCAGCAGGGTTTTTCTGACTCTCCTCCTCTGCACCTGCACAAGAAAGTTGAGGAGATCGTCACATGGGGTTAATCATGGTGGGTCGATGATTGCAAATGACCAGTGAAAATACTCCTGTCAGTGTTACCACTGTTACCATGAATGAGTATGTGACTTCATGTGGCCATGAAAAAGATTGGGAAACGATCAAGAACACAGGGTAGCCAAACAAAAAAGTAGTACAGCATATATATATATATAGAGAGAGAGAGAGGGGGGGGAAGGATGTTTCTGGCACACAACTTCGCTCAACCCGTCGAAGCCGCCTTGCAAGTGACTTGGCAGCACGAAAGCCCTGGAGCGATGATCATCCAAGGCGGAGTTGGGCCATAGGACCTCGGCAGCGTATGTGCCATGGTCAAGTTACATGGGTCGGGGGGGCCCCTTGCTAGATACCAATCAACCTCAACCGACTGCCAGCTTCACCCAGTTTCTAAAGCAGTTCATCTGACCCAGTTTGTAGGAAGTGAGGTGAAAACTCCCATATTTTATATACGGAAAAACAATTCAGTGTCACTTCATCTTAATGGTAGGACATAGGTTCTACTGCGCCGTTCTCAGTTTACCTTTGGCATAGTTTGGAGGGTTTTTGCCATGAGAAAATATGCGGGTGCCGCCTTGGAGACAATTCCCCAATGATTCCAGCGGAAGTTCATCGGGTAAATGATAACATCTTTGTGTTCCTTGTTCTGCTGGTCTAGTGACGACAACACATAAAATATTATATATATGTGTGTGTGTGTGATAATGATGCTTAGTCATTTGACCCGTGCCTTTTTCCCCAGCAACTGCTCACAGCAAATACCTTCACCGCAAGATGTACCCAACTGCCCAGCTACGTCAGAAACCCTGAGGATCACAACAACCGTGGACCACCAAGACGGTGGCAATGGCATGTTTGATCACTGTCACTATGTCACAGTCTCAGATAGCCCTCCCTGCCCTGAGTGCTGGGCACTTGGCTCGGGCCTGAACAAGTTGCGCATGGGAAAGCAATACCCTAACCCCCAGACATAATTGAAGAAAATGGCGGCAAGCACGGGATTCACTGGCAAAATGGTGCCCCCAAGTAATGAAAAAAGACTTAAACTTTGAATGGGATTTTGCAGCACTCCATAATATGGATGCTACCTGGTAATTGAATACAATGCTGAGGGTATAAATTATGCATAATTATATGAAAACTAAACTGACAGATTTCACAATTGTTGATCTTTATAGCTATCTAGCCAACTATCGAAGGGAATCTGACAAAAGTACTGACAACATATTTGCCTGCTGTTGGGTAAAGTTTCTTTCCAAGAATGAGCGATCCCAACAACAACAAAATGACAGCTCTCATAGCTTCCCCAACGAAACACTGATTTAGATATGATCTAATCATCTCGGGAGAAAACTCACAGGAACTCAATAAGGGGGGGATGGGATGACTGCATAATGAGTAATAAACAATGTGATAAAAACGATGATACAACTCCAAGTTTGGAGCATGTATAACATCCATTGCTGGTGATATTGGGGATGATCTGCTTTTGGGTTTGGAACATTAATGTCAATCGTTACACCCTATGATAGTTTCAATTTATTCCTAATGATTGGTTGAGGCCCATGTTTTTGTGGTGTAACTTCACCATTTGAACCCATTGAACCACATTCGATCAAAACTTGGATTGAACCTGCAGTTTACGACATTCATGTGCTCAACCCAGTAGATTTTACCATCCCCCAAAATCACCAATTTGATGGTTCTTCCTCTGGGCAAATTATAATATTTCACTAACCTGAATTAAGACCATTTGGGGATAATTCCCCGTACTAACCATGATTTCCAGTGAGGTCGCAGTGAGGTCGTTATAATTTACCCAGTTCAATGGGAGGTTTATCACTGCCCTGCGCTGGAACGGGACATCCGGAATCCAAGGAGCTGAAGATCGTCGTTGCCCCAATCTGATGGGATGCGAGTGCCACGAGTGCGACCGGACCCACGTGCCTGCCGTGACGTGCCGCAGCTGACTCGCTTGGATGGTTCTTTTATTAAGGTTGGACCATGTTGGACCTGGATAACTATAGGCAAATTGGAGGTGTTTGCTGTATTTTGCTGTTTTTCAAAGGCGCTGCTGGGACACAAAAGGTGCAAAATACGAAAAAAAATGTATTTGGGGTCCATTGTGTGGTGATGTGAGGAACGCCTGAGCTGGAAGCCCTGCTCGCAAAAGTTCGAGGTCGACCCAATCAGACGCCTCAGCAATGTTGGAGATTGGGAGAGTTGGGACCTCAAAACTCAGGGAAAACCATGGAGAAATCCATGAAAGAGGTTGCTCGGTTGCTCTGTTTTTTCCTTGGCACATGATCCTCGTATATACTTGTTCATTACCTACCTGCATACATCTGCAAACTGCATCTGATATAGCGATTAACATATATACTATACACATATATATATATATATCATATATGGCATATCAGGCATATCATCTCCAAATCTCGGGGGCATAACCCTGCTTCCGCCATGCTCAGTCCCTGGGTTTCTCCGGCTACGTTCGGCTACGTTGATATCAGCCTCTGCCAAGCGACGTTGCGCCACGTGGCCGGTGGCAGATCCGACGTCACGGGCTCGTAGCGCCGCCGTTGCAGGTGCACCACCTCCGGGGCCTCTGGCAGCGGCTTCCCCAGCCGCAGCCGCGTCGCAGCAGCGTTGGCAGCGCGGCCGGCGGCTTTAGGGATGCGAGGCATCACGCCATGGCACCGGGGACGGCAAGGTGGAGCAGTTTATCCAAGAATTGGATGGAAAAAAAAACTATAGGAAACCAATGGAAACCAGTACAATTGACGGGAGGAACCATGGTTTCGTGCAGTTGTTCCTCAAATTCATCCGTTGATATTATTCGGGCACACGTCATACGTTTGCTCTGCCAATTTGAATTATCATATGACGTGACATGATGCGAATTGGAAACGGGCGAGCTCAAATGTGCTCTTAATATCGGAAACTGGCGTTTTGAAACGTGGATCGTTGCCACCCAACAAATTGAGCCAATTTCATGTAGGAGAATTCATGTTTTTGGATCACTGCCGCGCTCACGTTTCTCAAGTAGAAATTTTTAATCCCAATGTTGCAAGCATGCAGTTGGCTACTCACACGTGTCAAACGCTTCAAGCAAACAACATGTGATACATGTGGAATATGTTCAGAATTCCAAGCCATCGTTGGCCAGCAATCACCGCCATTCTCAACCACGGCCAGCTGCAAATGGTGCAAAGCTAAAATTGAAATCCAACATTGAAGCTTGAATTGTGTGCTCGTTCACGTTATTGCCATCTTGGGCTCAAAAGTGCCTTGGCTATAGCGATTTTTGGGTTCCAACCTCTCAAAGGTTTCAGGCCCGCAAATGTTTTGGAGGCACACCATGCGGCACACCGGGCACTTTTTTAAACTGTGCGGCAGTGAAATGTCCTTGGCCCTTTCCCCCCAGGAACCTCATCTTTGAAGGCATCCCACTGCAGTTGCTGGAGCAGCAACGGTCCTAAACTACTGGAATTGCAAGGGTTCATTCGGAAGTGGGTCACTTCCCAAAGCACCATGTGCCCAAATCTGGCTTCTCAAATGCCTGGAAATAACTCTCCATGGTTTCCTCTTCGTAAAAGGTGTCAAGATCATCCTCATCGTCATCACCTTCGCCCATGGGCGGGTAGCTCCAATCCTCCTCCCACTTCTTGTGTTCCATCATGTCATTTAGGGCACTCTCAAATGCTTCGGCAAACCTGGCGGTGCAAAAGTTGCCAGTGCAAAAAAAATGAAGCACATGAAACTCAGAAGCTGCAGGCACTATTTCATAGTGAAGTGGAAGCAAATAAACCTGAAAACGGATGAAAAATACCAAAAGCAATGCTGAAATCACGGCGATGGAAACTCGTTGAAAGTCTTCATCCTCTGAGATTTTCGGAGCAACACCCCCAATGCCGCCTTTACATACTGCTCTTTGATGCCACCACTACAGATCATGGTGCAATCCAAATAGGCGGCATCCAGGTGGCATTTGAGGACACCATAGTCTTGTCCGGTCCAGACCAGCGCCATGGCCCAAGAATATGAGCTTCTTCCTGCCAACTTCAGCAACTGACCCATTTTCAGATTGGCTGTGAATTTGTTTTGTCTTATTGCCACCCTAAGCACTAAGCTGTCCAGAAACCTTTTGGATCCTTTTGGGTTGTTTTTTGTCCAGAGAAACTTCGAAGAAAACAGGTGGGTCGACAGACAGGATGGGGATAAAATACCAAGCTCCCGTTTTCAACCTCGCGTCCTCCTAGACGCCGCTCTCCCAACAACAAGACCCGTGCGGATAGTGGGATCGGCAAACCATCCAGAACACTGCGCACCGATGCCCACCAAGCTTTGCGCAAACGCCCTGCCCCTTTGGGATCCAAACCATTGATGTAAAGATCTTGCTCGAACGGGCGCGGCGGGGCCTGCTCTCCACCCACGCGCAGCTGGAGGAATTTGTAGAACTCAGCCTTCTCCCATTCAACTCGAATGGACTCGACCAACGGCAATGTCGATTCAGAATCCGATTTCATAAAAGCATCCACCAAACGGCTGGCCACCTTAGCCAAGCCCTTCCCAGTTTTTGGTTTCACAACCACCACCTCAATGGGATGAGAACGCCTGGTCTGAACACAGCGCTCGGACTCCATGATGTCTTTAAAAACTCGGGAGGTGGACTTCATCCGCGGTTGCGAGGCCACTGGCAAGCAGGCTAGGATTTCGACTAAAGATAAGGCAGGCAGTCTCTGATCTAAGCTCGTCATGGCCCTTTCGACTTCAATGCAGCCTTGAGCAGTCTTGAGCCCCAAAACCCCTTGAACTCGTTCAAATTTGACGTGCACCAATCCGGACAATCATGGCCAAGCAATCAGCAGGGGCCCGCACTAGCGTCAAGAGCACTAGCAAGGCAATGCGTTGCAAACACGCCTTGTCGACAAATGCGTGTGTGTTTAATGCTGTTTGCCCTTCTTTTTCATGAGACAGTTCTTTCTTGGATTCCGTTCTTGCTTGCTACCAACGACATCATTCATGCACCGAATCGGTGAATGCGGGTGCTGTCCAGCATCCATGACTCTTTTCCATCATCTCAAACTGTCCGAGTCAGACACACAACGGATAAAACCGGGGGGGCCGAAGAACGAATTTTGTGGATTTGTGGGGGACATCCAGCATGGTGCAGCGTGCAGCTACAAAGGACGACAGAAAACACCAGCAGAGCCATGCCCATCCCATCCATGGACAGGGGCCTCCCAGAGCCCTTGCAAATAATTGCCGTGGTATGAGTTGTCATATTTGACGCAGCTACCTCACAAGTCATCCACCGTAATTATCACGCGTTTGTTTCACGTCTTTCGTGGAAAGAAAAGAGGTCACAACAAAATGTAATAATTGTAATTGTGACACAGCCCAACGTGTTCATTTTGTATAACCGAACCTTCCAGTTGAAGTTGTTCCCCAGCAGGTGCCTTTTCAATCCGCATCGACACAGTGAATTGGTATGAATTGAGTTTGTGCGCCCCGGCGTGCCGGATTTTCAAATTCACCTCAACGTGCCCGCAGGAAACGTTGCAGGCAGAATCATAACCAATACCCCTTCACTTTAAGGTGGAAACCCCACGGAAAAGGACATAATAATAATAATAGCAATAATAATTTTAAAAAATATTATAATAATACTTTGACCATCTTTGCCCTGTCACCTGCGCTCGTCAAGAATCAATACGAGTCCCAAGGCAAAGATATTTCGACGAACGGACCTCGATTAATTAAAAAAAAAATGGAGGGACCTAAAACACCACATTGTTTTGCACCTTTGAAAACGGAGGAGCAAATCCTTTACAAAAAATGAAGAAAAGAAGAGACGGAAAAGGAAACGAAGAGGAAAAAAGAAGGAAAAGGAACTGTTGAGGAAAGCAAGCGGAAAGGAAGAGGAAAGGAAGAGAGGAAGAGAGGAATGAGAAAATAAAAAAGGGAAGAAGAGACGAAACAATGTTTCAAAAATAAATAAATGCAAAAACCAAAAAAATAAAGAGAAAGGAAGCGGAAGCAATATCTCTTTTTTCCCGGACGTGGCAGGAAAAAGGAAAATTAAACATGTCCTTGGATTGGCACCGTGTTTCCAAAGAGAACCTATCATTTCTTGAAGACACGGGGTAGGAAAGCTACCTTTACAGTACCCAACCACCAGGTTTGAAGAAATACATTTCAGTGCCGGTTACTGTGAAACCCCCGAAGAAGAATCGTCTTATTACTGGCTAGGCGGGAAGTCTGCTTACTGGACGTCTATCACTGTAAATTCTTTATTGCGTATCGGATTCTTGGATCATGTCGGTTCGACAGATCAGGGTCCGATATGCATCCAGGCACCACTGATGTTCAAAATAAGTAGTGTTACTAGCGGCAGGTTCTCAAATACGAGTGATCCCATTCCATCCAATTGGCCAGCGTAATTGGTCGGAATTAGAATTGTCACTTTTTTTTTTGCCAGAGATTTTCCCGCGAGTTTCGATTTACAAGTTTTTTTCCGACTAAAACGTTCATTTGCAAAGGTTTCTCAATTTGTTCAACCAAAAAGTTTATTTACAAAAATATGTTTCATTAAAACGTTCATTTACCAGTGATTTTCTTGCTACAACCGAGAACAAAACGGATTCATATTCCAAGGGTGTGGTAAATTATATTTGTTTTCTGCGAATTTCACAAAGCCGTTGGGGAGAGAAACCCTATGACACCCTCTAGAGGAAGGAAAAACGACATAGTCAGGGCAATTGAATTGATTGATTGTTTTATCGATGCGGGGTGGGGGTGATTAGCCCAGGGCCAACATTAGAGTAATGACATTGCGACATGCATCCCCTGTAAGCCGATTTTATGAATCTGTTTACTGCAGCTAGGACATTTTCATGTCACCGGCTGGATTTTGGACTACTGACCGGCAGCATAGTAGCATGTTAGCAAGTAAAGCGGACAAAAATTACATAAAATTTAAAACATGTGGGGGAATCCGTTTACGCAATGAAAAAACACTGGGTAAAAACACGGATAAACATTTGACTGTTATAATAGGCAAGTCCCTCAAACTGATCAATTTGTTACTATTGGAATTTAAAAAAAATGGAAGGTCACAACGGGTTCTTCCCACGGTCCCCACACCTTGGCCTTGTGTCATCCCACAATCTGATCAAATACTGTCCCCTGGGCAACAAAAGGGATTCCTATCTTCCAAAAAAAAATACGGAAAAATGTCTTCCGCAAATTTTATACGCTGGTTGGTGGGCGACACTCTGTAGGGGAAGAAAAGCCGCATAGCCGCAATCGATTTGATTGTTTGCTTTATCGATGCTGGGTAAAAATCGCCGATCGAATTAGGTTGGTGGGGTTGGAACCAGCCAGTGGGCTCGAGTTTTTCTCGACAAAATGTTAAGCCTGAATCGTCTACTTTGGACAAGTTTTTTCAAAAGAAAAATCAGACAGGGCGTTGATTTTTTTCATCAAAATAATTTTCAGTATCTAGGACCCAATTTGCACACAAACCATTGGTTTTGATGGGCCGTCGGCATCTTAACAAATCCAAAAACCGATGCAAATCCGTTTTATGGCGAACCCAAAATGCATCAAGAACCCAAGCTGCAGGAAACAAAACCACACAAGGGATCGCAACATTTTCTTCCGTCTCAAAACCATGAGGAAACGAATTATCAAATTTTCACGTTGTCGTTGTTGTCGTCGTCGTCGTCGTTGTTGTTGTTGTTGCTGTTGTTGTTGCTGTTGTTGCTGTGTGTGTGTGTGCGCGTCACATTTTCACAGGAACTCTTTGGTAACATCACTGGAACACGCATTCTTCACGGCAGGGTGTCCTTTGATTTGCTTTCGGTTTCCTTCGGTTTCCTTCGGTTTCCTTCGGTTTCCTTCGGTTTCCTTCGGTTTCCTGGGGCTGGTAGATTCTATAGTTTTCCTTTGGTTTCCTTTGATTTCCTTAGATTTTCTTTGGTTTGGGGCTGGTAGATTCTATAGTTTTTCTTTGGTTTCCTTCGGTTTCCTTTGGTTTCCTCTGGTTTAGGGTTTGGTTTGGTGGATTATTGGTTTTCCTTTGGTTTCTTTTGTTTTTTTTGGTTTTGTTTCGTTTCCAAGGGAAACACAAAAAGAAAAAAAACCAAGGAAAACACAAACCAATCAAGGAAAATTTAAGGAGGCTATAAACTCACAGAATGCATCAATGATGCCTGTTAGTAAGGAAGTTTTTAGGCATTTTGGTAGGTGTCAAAAACCGAATTAAATTTGAACAGTCTCAGGTTCTAAATTGCACCCTGGGAAAAGGGAAAAAAAAACACAACGCCAACCCACCTAGTAAGTGTTTGGAAAGAAACCTTATATTGTGTAGGACGTGGAAATACAAAGTACTATTTTTGACTCACATGTTTATTCTATTACTTTTTACTTTTCCTGACATGTATTCAGCCTACTGGTACCGGAAATAAGATTACACAAAACCATATTGTAGTTATTTCAACGTGGGCCTGTCACTTGGTGAGCGCATGATGAAGGAACAGAACAAAAATAAACGCTCGCAGCTCGCAAATATTTTGACATTACTATACGCAATCTGGAGCTAGACCCTTAAACGCGCGTGAAGCAAGAAAGAAGGAAAGAACGGCAACCTTTTTGTAGGCGTTTCGAAGGGTACCTATTATTCTGTAGGGGTGGGACGTGGGAAAATAGATTCACTATATTTTTTTATTCGTTCATTAATTGCCTTGCATAATTCTACGCTATATTTACCCTACTGCTAATTGCATGACAAATAAAAACAATACACCAACCCATGCCGTAAGCATCCGTAAGCGTTTTCAAAAAAAAATGACATTTTTTCGGGGCGTGATGGAGGGTGATTAAAACATATACTATCATATACTGACAAAACACTCACCCACACACACAAGAGAGAGAGGGAGAGAGAGAGAGAGAGAGAGAGGGAGAGAGAGGGAGAGAGAGGGAGAGAG
>Ga0126342_10016925_pt1 | contig 12658 bp, 12 predicted proteins | sample Cyp1metagenome_FD_92528 | JGI IMG/M metagenome (GOLD analysis project Ga0126342, IMG submission 92528) | Coral microbial communities from Lord Howe Island, Old Settlement Bay, Australia - Cyphastrea 1 metagenome | ecosystem: Host-associated > Invertebrates > Cnidaria > Coral ...
CTATTACTATCTATTACTATCTATTACTATCTATTACTATCTATTACTATCTATTACTATCTATTACTATCGATCTATCTACCTATCTATCTATCTATCTATCTATTACTATCAATCTATCTATCTATCTATCTTTCTTTCTATCTACCTATCTATTACTATCTATATATTTCTATCTTTCTATCTAGCGATCGATCGATCGATCGATCTATCTATCTATCTTTCTATCTATCTATCTATCTATCTACCTATCTATTACTATCTATCTATCTATTTCTATCTATCTATCTATCTATCTGTCTATCTATCTATCTATCTATCTATCTACCCATCTACCCATCTACCCATCTACCCATCTATCTGTGCACTTTTTGAGTCAAGGCTTGGTGTGCGCATGCTTCCTCTGTATTAGAGCTGATGCTGGGTTCTTTGAAGGACGCATTGAACATGTTTTAACGTATCTACACGGTTTTCCCACCCATGATCGTATGCGCAAACTTCTCGGAACATGTTCATTTGTTTATTGACCTCTGTGCACTTTGAGTCAATTCCAATTCATCTTTTGTTTGGTTTTTTTTCTGGCTACCAAGGTAGATCTTGCTGAAAACATATGTGCCTTTTGGAATTTTCACAGCATACTGAGGATCACCTAAATTACAGTTTTGTCAGTTCTGCAGACCTTTGTTTGATCTGGTTCGATAGACAGCTATTGTATTCTTAAGATTTTTTAAGTTTCTATGTGTTCATATCATATGTGATTTTACTTTGTTTGTTTGTTTGTTTGTCTGTCTGTTTGTTGTTTGTTTGTTTGTTTGTTTGTTTGGTGTTTGGTTTGTATTTGTGCAGATATATTCGGATATAGTGTTACGTATACATACGTGTATAAACAAACACACACACATATCTGACTCGACCTTTGGAACAATTTTTAATTTTTAGATTTGCATCAGTCGATTGACTTGCGACGTTCGGAAGTCTCCGGCTCAAGAAGCCGCAGAGAATGATTTTCTGTGGGTTGTTTTCTCTATGTTTCTTTAGGTATTTCTATATATATATATATATATATATATATTTACATGTATATATTTCATTCCGTCCCACTCAATGACTTGTATAGTCCTGGCTTCATTCTATTGCAGTCTTGCTTACCGAATCTTCACAAGTGATCATGGGTTTTAGGCTTTGGGCTATGTGCTAACATTTTCAGAGCTCAACCTCGTCCCCACAGGCCACACAAGAGGATGGGCAATGATTCGCAGCGTCTTTGTTTTCCACTGCCGCACAGTCGAACAGGGCTGGCTGCTGGCTCCCGTTGCACAGCATCGGAATCGAGTTGATGACAAGAACAGCGTTTCACAGTTCATGTTTGATTGGCCCTGTTCTTGTGTATCTGTGATCATCAGCTGAATTGGATTGTGCCATAGCCAAACACCATTTTCTGTGGAGGTCTGCGACCAGCAAGCATGCAAATATTGATGGCCGGCGGTTGCAATAGTTCCACACGTTGTTTCTTTTGAGTCCCAATGACTGGTACGATGATTCCTGTCCAGTTTTTGAGCTTTGGTTTTCAAAAATGGCAGCCCGCAATTCTTGATTTGTAAATGTTTAACCATTGCAAATTGTGATTTTCCGATACCGTGTTTGATCAACAGAGTACAACTGCGAACCCACGTACTTTGACCTCAAAAATTGGCTCACAAAGCACACTGGTCGTCATCTCGTGCCATCTCGAGCGGTTGCTCTTCATATTGGCAGCTGCCCGTGGCGTTCGTCAATGCGTTGAGCTGACTGTAAAAAGAAAGATCTTGTGAGATGGAGAGCAGTCCAAGAGAACCAATGATGTTTGATTGCCCCCGAGTAAACTAATATGGCTATGGAATAGACGGCCCATTCATAGGTGATTTGACTATTAAAGTAGTGGTTTTCAATAGTTATGTCCGTTTACCAGAGGGTAGGTATAGTCTCTATGGTATCTAGTGATGTTGAGGACTTAATTTTCCAAAGGCCACGATGATCCCTGAATTGACTACATGTCTAAGGGTGGTATCGTTATTTGCTTTGGCCGGGTTTTTCCGAAAGGCCCTTCGCGGTGGTTGAGTTCATGTCAGGATCACAATAGCTCTCTTTTTTCCGTATTTCCCTACATGTTGACTTGACTGAAACTGCTCAAATATAGCATGATTCCCGCTTATGATGGGCATGTTGATGGTATTTTTTTGTGGGGTTCTTGTCAACCATTCCCTCTACATTGAAATTTTCGATCTAGAACTGTCATCCTTACCACCGATCACAGATCAGATCTCACAAGCTTTGCGGAAAATTCGGAACCGGTTCGGCACAGCGAAAGTTGCAACTGGTAGTTGCCTTGAATCTGATTGAGCACTTGAAATCCGAAACTACTCGCTTCGGCGCATGGGTGCCCTGTTCAAGTTGCTCGTAGTGTACTCTGACCCATACCCACATGGTCCTGCAACAGCGTTCCCAACTACCAGTCAACATCCGCGTGCACACTGGTCTTGGTACTTCGAGTCCGCCTTGCGGATTGGACACAATCGAGCACGCGGCTTAGTATCCCTAGACTAATTATCTACATACCTTCAGAAAAATTCAACTTAGCCATAGAAAGATTATTTATCTTGAAATGACATGTGTTGGCTATTGCTTGTACCGTTGTACACGGGCACTTTGAGGGTCGAAAATGGTCAAAATGCATTGGCAGATATGTTGATTTTAGCCAGAAGAAGAAGTATTAACTCATCCCACATAACATGGTCACTGAATCCAATGCATATACCAGGGATGTGATCGCCATTGAACGAAAAAATGGCTGTGCAATATGTTTCTTGTATACATATGCACTCATTAGTGGCTCCAAACAGTTGTGAAAATTTCCTGTACCTGTCTGGCATTGCAAAAAAACAAGTGGCCCATACCTCTAGGATGAGCGGGCTCAACCCCAAGCTAAGAATGCCTATTGTCCCAAAATGGCCAGAGATGATGCAGTTGATCCCTAGCTTGGAGCCGAAGACATGCGAGGATCGAAGGCGAGAAACACATTTTTGAAAACGTTGGATGTAAGCTGGGGTTTACAAGTGTGTACAATGTATAGAGGGAACTCGCGGAACTCCAAATCATCACACGCACACACTCTGACACAAAGAGTAAGGCTCTGTGAACTGAAAGGGCTCTGAGACACTTTAACCTATGAGGGCCACATAGTGAAGCTGGGTGTGACACCAGCAGAACGAACACGCCAAGCAAGCTGATGACATAATATTTTCTGTGAACTGATCCTTTTTGGGGCTATATATTTTGCAGTCGGGTCTCGTCTCCTACAGGATTTAGTAATTAAACAAAGATGGATGTATATATATATATATACGTATATGTATGTATGTGTCTCCGTATACATTTATACTGATATAGACGCGTATTTACATATATAGACATGTACATATATATAGATATATATATATATATATAGATATATATATATATATATATAGATATATATATAGATATATATATATAGATACATGTACATATATTTATAGGTTTTTATCAGCATATATTTAGACACATACATACGTGCAGGTCTTTTCTGTCTCATACCACTTGTGAATGCCATCGCCACAAGCTCGCTGACAAAGCCTCGTTTTTGCAGGGTGTGATTTGTTTGATCCAACGTTGCCAACATTACAATATAGCATGTATACAATATACAATCGTGCTTTTGTTCCATAAATTTGTTTTGAGTTTTCCAATCGATTCACAATGACATCTGATAACAGTTTAAAACGTGCTCAGAAACTTGAAATTTCTTGAATTCTGTCGGTATGTTTGCAGCATTGTACCCTACCTTTTGCAGTGGGCATTCTATCAGCCACCCATGTCCTTGCCATCGCCGTAACATTTGTGTCAATTTGTAGGTCACACAACCCCAACTTCACTCGAGAGTTTGAGCGCCATCTTAAAGATGTGCGCGTTTGCTCGTCTGTTGGGAGTGCACATAGTGACACATCACGTATCGCGCTGCTGATGTCTGATCAACATCACAAGTGGCCCCGGCAGCCAGTTGCCATCAGATAGTTTGACGTAACATCGCTCTAGCAATATCCCTGCGGCTACCTGATCAGCTCAAAACGGGGTGACTGTTGAATAGATATGTGAATCAAGGTCTGAATCAACCATGCCTAATTTTTTCTCTAAATATTTATATATATATATATTTATGTATTTATTTGGTATTTGTATATACACATATTTTTGCGCTTCTTTGTATAGATATCACGTGTATCCGGAAAAACATGATGTTGTGTATGTGCGAAACCAAACCTTTGAAATGGGGCAGCTGGTAACATTACAGGAAATGGCCCTGCTGGGTCCTGTACTAAACACTTTCAGGCGCAGATCAGAATGTCCCATGGTCAAAATATGGTACATTGGGTTTGGTCATCCCAACATCATTGCGGGTTCCATGTAATAGACATGTTAACCCTATTTGGTCACAAAGGGTTAATATCATTTTTTGGTCGAATACAACAAGTCTGGCCATGGCTCAGGAAGTCCGCAATCTTGACCTGTTTTGTAGAGCAGTGGTTCTACGAGATCCAATGATAAAGCCACACCCTCTGATTGACACAGATGAATATATAAAAGGTAAGAGCAAGTTGCTGCATGATGATAATAGATGGTGAAAGACGTTGGAATTCTAGAGAAGAATCCTTAGTAAGGGTGGACCAAGTCATTTTTTAAATAGCAACCATCGGCAGTGCCTACATCAATAGGTGACTCTGGCTGTGTCATGGGGGATGCAGACATTACCAAGTGTTTGCTAAATATAGCACTTGTGCGCCTGTTTGTCATATGTTTCAGCATCCACGGTTTCATCATAGATATGTGTATTCTGTTCCATCTTCAAACCCTCGGGTTTGTCACTTTACCTTTTCTGAGTCCTTGCGAAGACATTAGCAGTTCTATGAATTCCTGCAGCTAACCCTGTGGCTGCAAAAAGGCGCACGTTTTCAATCCGCCGTTGGGGATCCAAGTGGATTCTGATCGACAAAGCATTGAAAATGCTCCCAAAAAGATCAAGCGCTGTGGGACCTTGCCCGTGGGACTTGCTGATTCTCTTCATGGTGGATCAAAAATGCCATCCCCCAAGTCTTGGCCAATATTGAATGGATCGTTTAGTTTTTCTTTTAAACCGGAAGACATATATGTGTATATGATACAAACAAATATAATTACATGACATGTTTTTAGTCTTTATGCTAACGAAGCAGCTTCAAAAAGCTTGGTGTTACAGCTGGGGCATGTAGCTCATGTCCAGATAACAACAATAAAGCAAAAGCATGAGAAGGGCCGGCAAGATTCCCAAAAATGTTACAGCACTTTTGGATCCGAGCACAGACCGGATGCATGGACAAAATTTGTTTTAGTTTCTCTCGGGGGAGCACATATGTTTGGTGACGATGAATTCCGTTCCATGGTCACATGGAGGGATTTCCAGGCGCAACAAGCACCGGTCTTCCCGCGCCAGGAAGGCATCCTTGCCACTGGCTGCCAAGTGTGCCTCTCAGTGGCCGAGGTGTTGAATGGCAATGTGTGCATTATATCCCCCATATGGTCCCAAAGAATGTAAAAATACGATATTAAAATGTAGTTTCTGGGTGGTATTAAAGATGAAGGGGATAGTGTTTTCTGGCTAGTAGTGTCAATTTAGCAGTTTCCAATATGTGGGGTTCTACTGGTTGGTTTTATGGGTGGTTATATCTGGAATATTAAGCTATCAGTAGAACAAATCCGCAATAGGTTTTCCACTGTGCTCAAACAGATTTTGATAAAAGTTTCCCCTACTTGAGATCATCCCAAAGCACAGCAGGCTTCATATTTTCAGGTAACCACCAGCCAGGTATTTTTCTTGCTCGGGTTTGCAATGGGCTCACAATTTGGGCACGCAATGGCCCACCGCGAAAAATAATGAGGTTGCCTGCATGAGCATACAACACTACATCAATGTGGCAACGTAGGGGAACTTTAGTGCTATCTAGCACTGTCATTTCAAATTTGCAGTGGTTCCAAGCCTTTCATGTTTGTTTGTGATATATATATATAGACATTCCTTCCGAGTCAGAATTACCTTCCCCGATCCTCGTGGTATCAAGGAAACCTAACTTCAAGACAATTGTGCAACATGACCCACGGAAATCGAGCAGCATATGAGTTGCTGGAGGCAGACACGGCCACGTTGCAGAATATGATAGCCGTGAGTATGATTCTCAAAAATTATTTGCTACAAAACGAAAAACATTTGCAGAACATCAGCCCACATCTACCACAAAGCTCGTCTGGCATCGATGTTTTTCACCAAGGATCGATATTGTGTCAAATTTCAACGGTGACCACGACATATTTTTGTGAAGTCTTGGCTGACAAGTCGGTTTGTTTGAACATGGGAAATGATACACCATGGTCTTTGTGGGTGCTTTATTTTCAGACACAGCGCTCAGATTTCTGGTACTTTTGAAACATAGGCTTCCGAGACACCCACACTAAGCAACACCTGCCTCGGCGGGGCTGTCCTGCGTGACTGTCTTGCGTGATGGAGCCACCCACTAAGAAGGTCTGCAATATCCGGGGGTGACGCGTTGGTGATTCGCTGTCACCCAACATGGATGATGATTCGCTGGCATAAATTGGATGGTTCACCACCAGCAATGGCCAAAATCCCATGCCCAAAGTGGTTGTTTCCAAAAATTAATGAACCTGGATCTTCCAAAAAGCAGAATATTCTGCCCGTTTGCGGTTTTTGGTCGTTTCAACAAAACATGCCCGCTTGATTTGTTTTGTTTGACAACTGCCCGCTTCCCACCAAAAGAGCCCGGTCCATTGTCAGCGGGTCAGGCTTTGCCACCCCAAATTCCAAGTCAAGATCCGCAATGGAAAACGTTTGCAGAAGGACTGCGCAACACAAATTCCAATCTGTAGGGAATAGAGCATGCATGAGCACTTTTCCTGATTTGCGCCCGTTTTGCTGTCAAAACTGCCCAATGTTTTTTTGATTATCCTTATTTATTTGCGTAGAATGTGAAAACCAAGACTCCACTCAACATCTGGCTGGCAACTTGTTCAACACAAGGAGACCCAATTTCAATCTCCATCAGGATTATCATCCGTTGAGACAAAAAACATGTTTCGAAGAGAGTTGCCAGCTAATTTGACCAGAAATCAATAAATTTGGCAAAGCAGGCTATTTGGACAGTTTCTTCTGAGATCTGCCTGTTTGACAAAAAAGTGTATCAAATTTCCAAAAAAGCAAAAAATAGTGCCCGTTTGAAGATCCAGGAGTGTTGGTATATGATGTGGATATCGCGGGTTCTGTCTGTCGGGCAAAACTATATGCATGGCTGCATGGGTGCATTGTTTACCCAGCCTATTCGGAACGATCAATCCGATTGACCAATAGACAGTGAATTTTGGTTTATTGCTGGGGCAAATTTTGGGCTAGGAATTCAAAACTAGATCCATCAATGTAAAAGCAATGCGTGTGTGCTTTTGCATTGCACATTAGACTCAAGGAATCTTTAAAAAATAAAGGTGCTGGGAAGTATGATACTCGATGACCAAAAATAATCAAAGTATTGGTTGCAACGATCCTTGGTGGTTTCGAAAGGGAGAGAAGGGCCACAAACTCAGCACCACCAAATACGGGCGTCAAACATGGTTGCCTTACCATGCAGAAACCTGGAAGATGTAGTTGTTTATTCCAGTGGTAAAGACTTAAAATCACAATTTTCATGGCGGACAGTGGGTAGATGCTGGTATACGAGTATCAAACTGGATTTTAAATCAAACATCGTTGTCCAACATTAACCAAACAATTTTACAATGAAGCTGTGGAGGTGTCTTTTGACCTTGTTGCAGGCGCGCACGGACGAGGGTGAGCCCCTAGAGGTGGCAGAGGCGCGGTCCTGGCAATCAAACATGGCATGCTGAACCAATTGAAGGTTTGTAGCTATAGGAACATCAGCGAATTAAACCGGGGATTTCCCAGCCAGCCACGTTTGATTAGCGGAGGGTACAATAAACATCAATAAACCCATGTTCTTTTTGTCAAATAATTGAAGCCAGTCTTGGAATTGGCATTCCTGGGAGCCTCAATGCACGGACATGTATGCAAAGCGTGCCGAACTTTGTCGCTGTTCTTGTCCATTGGCAAGTCTCTGTGGGTTACTGACTCCTGAAAAATGTTGACGGTTGCGAATGTTTGAAATGGCACGTTTTGTGAGTCTCCTGATGATATACAACGGCGACAATACAAAACTGGATCAATGCGGTATGCTTAAGATTGCGAGACCCATAACAAACTGCATCAGTTCATCGTATAACATGCTGTTTCAAGATTCGTTTGATACAATGATGTGTGATGAAATGTGACTTTTGTTTCAGGATATGTTTCTGATTTTATCGCGCTTGGACTCCATGTGCGGCGCGTGGACCCCACAAGTGGTCCGCAGCTGGGTTCCAGGGTCATGCGGGTTCCAGTGAACGGAGGGTACCATGCGATGACAAGTTTGATGGGGAAAAGCAATCCATTAACCCCATGCAAACCGGCTGTCTAGAATTCAAGATATTTGAGGATCATTGCAGCTAGCACCTTTGAAACAAATGTTTGATAAGTCTTCATAGTGCGACAACCCCTTTTTTACACCAAGTCAACAATTCTATGGTTACTATAACATCTATAACCCAGTTGCAAATCGTGGGATGTATTTTTATGTGATATACGTTTTAAAAACACATTAAATATACAAGGTAGTTCGTGCACCTAGACCCTCCAAATCCTTTAGGAAGGGTTAAAAAAAAATGCTGAAAAAAAACTTGTTGCTAGGTGCATAGTTTTCCCATGCCAATCTCGGGTCCAGGGAGCCCAGCCTGCTGCGGTTGGATTGATCAGCACCGAACCGGTCTTGGAGCCCGAGGAGATTTTAGGGTGTACCTGGATATGTTGGGGTATGTTGGGTATAAAAAAGATGCCAGCCATGTATATATTCACATATATAAATAAATATCTATACACTATACATATATATATATGTGTGTTTTTATTTTATAAAGAAAATATGACCATACTTGACCATGGTGGCCCAAACATGGGAATATTATGGGGCTTAATGGATGCCATGTAGTCATCCATGTGATGATGGGTTTGTCCAAAAATACGGTATCCCCCGAATGGCCACTTCAATTGGAAAAAATGAAAAATGGTGATAAATTATCAAGTTTGAAACGCCATATGTTCAGACAGACATGCCCAGAATTGATTGAATTTATTGGTGAAATATGGGAAACAATAGCACAGATACCTAGTGAGACAATTTCATAGAAGCAACTATCTAATTGATGCTGTCAGAACATGTGGTATACCTCTTTGTTTTTGCCAGCGAAAACAATGATAAAGCGCCGGAGCGCTGGGGGTGCCCTATGGTTGGCCAAATTCAGCAGGGACCCAGCTGCCAGCTGGACCAAAAATGAATATAAATCGCCTGGTTTTCCAAAACCCGCTTAACCCCTGATATGGCTCAACAAAATCTGACCCGGCCACTGACTGGCTGGTGCTTATGTGCCAAATTAGTTGTGAAGCCAAGTTCGACAAGTACCCAAGTTGTACTTGAGGGGAACTCTAGATGCGAGACATGGCAAGCAAAATGAGCTTCAATGAGCCTCTCACGCGTGCATGTGTTTTCCTATTGGATTGGTCCCCTTGCACGGTGTTTGAGTCGTTGCGGCGAGCATCCACAGGTCCAGACAGACATCACGTCAACCTGTCTTGGCCAAGTATGACTTAGTCTAATGATCTTTGCAAGGAGTGTATATGACCATGACGGTTGTTCAAATTCGAGCTCTCCGTCGTTTTCGTACTTTGCCAAAGATGCTTGGGGCGAAAGAAATTGATAAAATTCAATCGTTATCATCATATATAATATGTTTGGTTCTGGTGACTCCAAGTGGCAAAAGCATGCTGCTTTACGTGCTTATTCCACTTTTCTGCTGTACAGATTGGATCATTTGTTTTTCCAGCGTTTAGTTTGCTGATAATCAGCATAGCGTCAGCCTTCTTAGGCTGAGCTTTTGTTTGGTTATTAGGTTCGGTTGATGTTCTTATTGAAGGATTCTAAGGATTTTGCACGCATGGGTACACACACACATGTCATGTTTAGGAGGGAACGGTTCAGAGCTAGAGGGGATTAGAGGGGTATCCCCTCATATCTCTGATGGAATGGGAAGCGGAGGAGCCACTTGAAGTTTCCCAACCAAATGCTGGTTTGTAATTACATACACCGATCTGATTTACCCATACTTATGTGAGCCATTAGATTAGAAATACATGTATCACATCAACATTTGTCAGTTGCGCGCATTCCATAATTGCTGTTCAAACCTCAAAATCATCAAAAACATTCCTTATAATTTATGGTTTCTTTCTGGATCATGTGGCGAATGTTATCTCCTTTTACCAGGAGCTCGAGTTCGATGACACGAGCACCGGGCCCAAGGCCGCAGCCGTTGCCATATGTGGGTGTGTATGAAAATGGGATGTACTTCTAAATGGCTATTGGCTATTTGAATAGGGAACATGAATGAACATGATTACAATCCAATGGATTTGGGGAAACATTAGTTTCAGACAAACCCACTGTTTTAAATCATATACTGTATTTGCATATATATATATATATATGTGCGTACATTGTTTATGTATGAATTCACTGAGACGTTAATGTACTTAAATACCTGCATTTCCAGATATGCATTTGACAGACAGATGCATACACTTAAGACTTTTGTAAGAACTGCTCATCCTTTTGGCTCCACACGACCGACTGCTCCAAATTCAATGGACTGTCGCTTCAACATGTTCAGCATCCCAATGTGGCCATGTGTTTACTGCTACTACTCAAGGCTGATAAATCTCGAAATTGCATGCCTTACGGTTGAATATCAGATATGATGATGATCTTGTGAAATGCCCATATCTGCGGGGTAAGTCTTCCATGTTTGGATTAGTTGATGACCAGATAAGCCATGCTTTGTTCCGGCTTGAAGCTTGGTCGCCACGTTCCGCCACTAGGTGAAGGACAAAGCAACCTTCTATGTGGAAGACACCACCATGAATGTTGCTTGAACACCATCAACCATGGTGATTTACCCGCCAAATTTTGATTCATTTGGTGGGATGAACATCCATTTACAAGCTCTTTTGATGTTACCCAGGGCACAGGGTTCTGACCCACACCCATATCCATTCAACAGTCGCGGGATACCCCAAACTTGCTTTTTAAATGTGAAAAAAAAACTAATTTTCTTTTCTTTGCGGGAAGTACCCTATTTACTAACAAACCCATATTCAGTATTTGCGGGCTATGGTCTTGAACTGGGCCATACACATTGCAAAAATCTATCTGTATATGTATATTGCTTCCCCAAAGAAGTGCCCCAACACCCAACACCTGCCTCAGTGTCCCATATCTGCCGACACCCTGTACTCAGTTTTGTATGTCTGACAGATATATGCCACGATCAAAAGTTGGATTCTATATCCAAATTAATCAATCCTTCAGGGGTATTATATATATATATGTGCCCATCCTGTTCGGATTCCCACTACGCAACGGATGACCATGAACCATGTTTTGACCCTGGCACATAGATGTAACCATATGTAGTAGTCTAATACCATGTGTAAGATGTTCATGTGTTTATTTCTACTAGGATCCGCATCGTTTGTATATATCTTGCACACATATAATTATATATATACACATATATTAATATATATATACATACAGTAACGACATTTAAATATGCTGTGGGCGGGCCAGACAAGAAGGCCCCGGAGGTAGTATGAAACACCAGTTCCATCAGTATATTGAAATGTATGTTTAAATCCATTGGATTCCGTATGTTTTAATGGCCGGGCGGGCCAAGGAAAACTTCCCGGAGGTAGTCTAAAATACCAGCTCGTATATTTAAAATTCTGTATATTTAGGTGAGCTACCCCATATATATATGTATACATATATATATATCTACATATATATATATATGCATGTATATATATATATACATATATATACATACATACATATATATATATATACATACATACACATATATATGTGTGTGTGTGCGTTTGATGGTCTTAACCAAGTTGGCATGGCGATAGACCAAACTCCGGCGGTCTTCTGAAGCCTTAGGTTCTCAGTTCGAAGTACAACACCTTGATGCCCCTCACAGACGGAGGCCTCCAATACCTCTTAGTGCCTTGGGATGAACCGGCACAGTAAAATCGATTAAGGAAATGGAGAATACCCTGTTGATAGACATTAGACTACAACAGTATGTTCCTTTTGAAACAAACACCTTCAGAAAACTCACATTATTCCCCACCTGCCAGGTGAGGGTTGTTAGATTTTATGTCAGTTGCCTCCTCGTCCTCCTCCTCCTCCTGCTCCTCCTGCTCCTCCTGCTCCTCCTCCTCCTCCTCCTCCGCCTCCTCCTGCCTCGTCCTCCTCCTCCTCGTCCTCCTTGTCATCCTTGTCGTCCTTGCTCAACTGCGACCCGCGATCCACAGTGTTCTCTGCCGGACCTCAAC
>Ga0126342_10016926_pt1 | contig 12657 bp, 6 predicted proteins | sample Cyp1metagenome_FD_92528 | JGI IMG/M metagenome (GOLD analysis project Ga0126342, IMG submission 92528) | Coral microbial communities from Lord Howe Island, Old Settlement Bay, Australia - Cyphastrea 1 metagenome | ecosystem: Host-associated > Invertebrates > Cnidaria > Coral ...
CATTTTCAAAACGGGTGCTTGGCGTTTGCCAAGTTGCCTTTTGCAAGAATGCAAGAAGGATGGAAGTGGTGTCCAGCGCAGATGGGTTTTAGTTTCCATGGCCCATGACTGTTTTCAAGCGCCTCTGCAGTTTTTTGTTGACTTGAAAAAAAAATCGGTGTTCAAATCTCATCAAGTGCGCTGCCACCGCCACAACCATCCATGTTATTTTTACCATCATTATCAGCATCATAATTTGCGTATATTTGCGTCATCTTCATGGCAATATTAACAGATACCCTCTAGATCGATCTTTATCTAACATAAATATGCACACACCCATGATTATGAGCATCAACACCAATCAGATTGACCAATCATCACTGCCAGCTTTGATCATTGAAAACCTCATATGGTCATTACCAGCTTTCAGAGGCATGTTCTATCCGTCTGAGCTGAACAGATCATGACTTGACCTCCAACCACCCCAGCAACCAACCATGACTGGGTCATTTTAAATCATCCCAGTCATAGGGGTATACCATGGTACAATGTGGGGCCCCCTAGATAGCTAAGTTGGTGAACATAACTCCAATAACTATGGTTTGTGATACTTATAACATCTTATAACTATAGACTATAATTAATGGGGTATATAAACCATCAAACATAACTGGGGGGCCCCACATTGTATAGCGGTATACCCAATAGTAAGCCTCTATTGGGGATGATTTAATGGTGGGTTTGCCGGTTTACCTATCGCCTTTGTAAAACTGAGGGAATCCCTTGCAGTCAATGGGTGATCGATGGAATTTTTCAGCAAAGAAAAAATATCAGGAAATCCTTGATCCCGGTATTTACTTTCCAATGGTTTTTACCATTTTTTTTTTACCTGTAGATCTGGGTTGGCAGAGTCGCTGATTAGGATATTTCGACAAAAAAAAATGGGCGTTTTCCGGGAAATCCACCATGACTATCCATGACTGGGGAATCTTAAGCAAATCCAAGGGATTTCAGTTCATGAATTTTCTATAGCCTCTGGCAATTTACCATATGATAAATCATGATTTATCATGATAAATCATGATAAATCACCATTTTCAGTAGCTATGTCATCAAACAGGGCCGCCCTTGGGCCATGGCTTAGCTACGTAAAAACCGAAGTCTGCAGGTTGCCAGTTCCCTCCAGCTCACAGCGAAGCCGCTCCGGGATTCATTCGGAGACAGCTGGTGACCAGGCGCTGAATTTTTCGGAGATACCCGGCCTGGTAAACATACAAAAAGCTATGGACAATGGCCCATTGAAATCGGTGATTTACCCATGAAAAATGGTGGTTTTCCATAGTTATGTTAGTTTGCTAGAGGGTAATACTGGTGGTTGAGCAGTTTGCCATGGAAAATGGATGAAAATGGGCCATACGGGGCCATACGGCAAGAGGTAAAACATCGATAAATGGCTACTTTTTCTATGGCTATGTTACTATGATAAATTAAAAGAATGTATATACTAAACAAGATATAGGGAAGTATTCACGTGTCCATTTTGGAAATTTCCATTCACTAGCCATTATCAGGAGTTTTTCCAAAGGTTTTTCACACTGCTCATATGTGGATGGGTCGAAACCTATTATACCAGGTTTGTCTCAAGAAGGTATATAATTATACCCAGATAATTCCCTCAAAATCAGACAATCAATACTGTTAGTTGTATGATGTTGTATCTATATTTACCAGGTACTTGCATGTATTTGTTTGTGATTCCCGCAAGTTACTCACCACTATCATCATCACCACCACCATCACCATCATCATCACCATGACCATCATGATCCTCATATGTGCATTACAAGTCTACAATCACCCTACCTCCTATACTGTACACCATTATAAATATGTATGTGATGCTTGTGCAATTTACAGTACAATATAACAATATCACCTGGTGTATTGGGATATGAGATGGCATGACGACGAGACGGATGGATGGATGGATGGATGGATGGATGGATGGATGGATGGATGGATGGATGGATGGATGGATGGATGGATGGATGGATGGATGGATGGATGGATAGATAGATAGATAGATGGATAGATGGAGAGACAGACAGACAGACAGACAGACAGACAGATAGATCACTAGAGGACTAGATAGATACTTACATAGACATATAGATAAATAATGATAAATAGACAGACAGTTAGATAGATAGATAGATAAATAGATAGACAGACATATTGATACATCAATAAACAAACAGATTGGTAAAAAAAAGTTCTTCTTCTCACCGTGAAGATCAGAACACTCGTTCTCTCCCTGGAGGCGATTCAGCAAGGTCAGCAAGGTCCGGCCCGGTGGAAAACTGGGGAGGATCCCAGTTTTATGCAGATTTTTTGATGGCTTGGGTATAGAAACAACAAAGGTGGGATGTACCCTCTGGTAAACTAACATAGCTATTGAAAATCACTATCTTTAATAGGTAAATCAACTATAAATGGGCCATTTTCTATAGCTATGTTAAATTACCAGAGGGTAAAAGAAACCAACATGAGGATATATCATGGGCGTTGGGATAGTTAGGATTCAACATGAACGAAGCAAGTTTTTGGGAATTGGATAAGGGGATGGTGCATGACCAATGTTTGACGATTGTAATCTGGGATCCGCAATGACCAACAATCTTCATTTATCCAGAAATCTGGAGTAAATCTTGGCAACATTTCTAATAGTAGGTAAACTATCTATTTCGATTAGGGCCATCGAAAAACCATGGCTATGTTAGTCATAACCAGAGGGTAAATGGAGATGGCTATGATTGCGGATCACTGGCCAGTTGGATAGAATAGAATGGGGATTCTCAATTCCCACTGAAATACAGTAGTCATTTACCCTCTGGTGAACTAACATAACTATGGAAAATCACCATTTTTAATGGGGGTAAATCAACGATTTCGACTGGGCCATTTTTAATAGCAATGTTAGTTTACCAGAGGGTAATGGGTATACACCATTTTCATCCCTTTTCAGGTACCAAAAACAGCTGCTGGGTGCTTTCAAATACTGTCATGGTCCATCCAACTGTCAGAAAAAACGACGTATTTCACTGCCAGAACCGGATGAAGGGAACAAAAATCAGGTTTAAGCCGTGTACTACTAGTCAAAACAATGTATCCTTAAGATATCCTTAAGTAAATTATACAGACCAAAGTGGCAAGGACGTTATTTTCCAGCCGAATTTTTTGGGGAGAATATGGGAGAACCTTGGTTTCTCAGTCAGAATCTTGCAGGATTTCACTCTCACAGCATGTCCTGTGAATTTCAGCGTCTCACATCCCACCTAAAATTACTATTGTTTAGTTTGTTTAAAATTATGGTTTTCAGTTTAGTATTAGGCTAATTGGGGGAAAACATCTCACTCCAATACTACATACCCCCTGATGCTAAAAATTACTCCAGCTGTTTATTAGGGGGACCGGCATCAATTTTTTGTTCATGGCCTGTTTTGTGAAGGCAGTGCAAGTTTCCTCCTGGCTCTGGGTCGGTTTGTTCATGCTTGTTCTTTCAAGCCAGTGCAGCTTTCAAGGTTTTCTTTGCTCATGGCGAGCATCAAGCGGTCCCGAAGCAAATGGCATCAAAGCGACAAGATTTCTTAGAAACCCTTTGTATAGTATAGGTCATCATTTGATATCTTCTTTGGCCTATTTTGGGGTGAACTTGGCCCTGCCTGAATTGGGCAGAGTTCTGGTTAGAAGGCATAAATTTTGATATCTAAACAAATCCACCAGGAGGTAAAGAACATTGTATTTAGTTACTTATATTTAGTTACATATAAACAATATAACTTATTATTGAACAAATATAAATACAGTTTTTTTTTGTTTTGTTTGATGTCTTTATTTTCTTTAGTTTTTCAGTGTCGTGTAGGGGTAGCCACCAGGAAAACTTATAGAAATCTAAAGAAACCTTGCATGAATGAGCCAATGTAGCTTATGAGTTTTCATTGGCAATATAGAGAGATGTTCACGGGGTAGTCCATCAACAATGCAAGAGTTTGTTGAATCATGTTGAACCGGACAGCAGCAGAGAAGTGATGGAAATCCCTTATTGGGTTGTTGAGATCTTCAGACTGGAACATAGCAGGGGCACAAGGAAAATGATAGAAATATTCTGTGGAATTTATATAGTGGAATTGAGATTTCTATAGTGGAATCTAGTGGGTTTTTGATTTCCATAGGTTTTTTTGTAGTTATTGTAGTTGTAGATATTGCAGTGCATTTTGCAAAGAACCTATCAAATGAAGAGGGTCACACAAGGTCATGGGTGAATTTCACCTCAGTCGTAGCTTTGGACAGCCACGAGCAAGGACAGTTGCAGCGTTTGCCTCGTCTGGACAAAGAATGGCAAACTGCTAACGGACTAGGATAGCCACAGTCAATGGCTCGCGCGGGCAGAAACCAGAAGCCCAGCCCAACTGGAATAGGGGCCGCCAGCTTGCAGGCGGGCCGAGAACAGGCTTGGAGGCGGCTGGGCGGGACTTTCTCCAGGATTTAGAGTGCGGAAAGCACGGCTGTCAGCATGAACCCCCATGAACCGCATAGAAATTTGAAAGCCCAATGATGTGCACTTGTGCCACTGATGCCAACAGTATTGGCAACACCAATGGGACCTGCAAATGACAGCTGGCTTACTTTAGGTTTACAGATGCTTCTAGCTATGAAACCTTTGACCGAAAATGGCTTGCATTTTCCTTGAAAAAGCGCATTTCTTGGCTCTACGGGTTTGAATCACCTTCATGTTCTGCAACAAATCGCCACGACAACCCCAAGTTTTGGGGGGTATCCAATTTGAGTCCACAAGTGGCGGATGTATAGCATCTGCGGCTGTGTCAGGCGCCTCCACGCACGGAAAATACCTTGAGCCTGTTGAGCCGGGATGCACTGCTAGGGTGGGCAGCCGATACAACCAGAAATGATCAACAAGTCTTTTCCTAGGGGCCACAAAAACAATTTTGGGGCATCTCCATGGGAAAGCAAGCGTGACCCCCATTTTTGGTGGTGTCAAGAACTTGCAAGGATGGACAAAATGTTAGATGCAGCCCGTGGACTTCCGCGTATAGGCTTCAAAAGTAAGTTGGGTGACTCAAAGTATGTCGCATTATGAATCGAAATTGGGATGAAGTTGAGCGCAGTCTGACATTTGATTGACGTTGGGACATGGTTCTTAATTTGGATGTCATTAACCATGCTGCACTGATGGTGGAGTCAAACTTGCAAGCCAAGTGATGGTGAAACTGAAAAGAATGGCAGTAAAAAAAGTGTCCTTTCCAAGAGAACCCGCTAGCGACATTGTGCTGTGATGATGTTGATTTTTGCGTCATGTTTTGCGGAGATATGTGGCACGTGGGGCAAATCCCTATATTGGCACATGTACTTCTGAGAAGTAAGGGCAACGGGTGCCATTTATTATCCGTTTGTTTTTCAATGGTGCAAAAGGCACCATATGTACCCATATATACCAATCAAGACAACCCGAAACTGGACACTCAGTTTGACGTAATTTTCCAGTCAGAAATTGAACCGAGATTTTGTGGGAGTTCCCAATACCAGTCCAACTACGAAACCTTTGAGAAACCTTGGTATTGTGGGACATGTGGGAAGCGGCCATGAGGAATGGGGTTCCACATCATGTATAGTATTTTCCATGAAATTGTTCATGCATTGCTTTGAAAAAATGATGAATATTGAATACTTTCATAAGCTCCCATGTTTTGATTGATGATGAATAATGTTTCAGATTCCTATTAATCTGTTGATTTTAGTTATGACTACAAACAAGTATGATTTTAAATCATTTGGTTTATTAAGATGCATTAACCATATTTTTTTGGGTCGGGGTTTGAATTTTGTGTAAGCTGACCCCAGGTGCAGCTTGTGTTGCTGGCGACCGAGTCGGGTGGCCAATGGGGATTTGAACCCCGCAGTTATGGCCATTTTAAACTTGCAATGTGAGGCCCCCAAGATTGCTAAGCTGGTTTTTAACTGACTCCAATAACTATGGTTTATGGTACTTATAACTCATTGTGGAAAATAAGCGAAAGTATGGGAAAATTATGATAAATCGACAAATCTACGAAAAACATTTTGTCCGGATAGATATGTAATTACGCAACATTAATTAACTAACAATTTGATTTGAACGTGTCTGAAAATTGGAAATTTACTGCCCTTTTGATAACAATTTTGATGGGACATGATAAACCACAAAAAAATGGGAGTAGCCTATTTTTCGACGAACCCGACTGTTCTTGGGTTATTTTCTCGAAGTATGTTTAGATGGATTCATGTTTTATGTTTTAGGATTAACATGGATGAACACGCTTCAATACAACATCACTGGTGCATTCACCAATGATTAAAGATCATTAGCCCATTTAGTTACAGATTTTAGGGAACATTTTGTTGCAAAAAAACGATAATTGATAAGCATGTTGTCCAACAAGTGTGGACACATCAGCCATCACATATGGAGGTTTTCTATAGGGGATCACGAATAGATGGCACCTTCACTGCGCCCGGCATATCAAGGGAATGTTATTTTTTAAATGATGGCATACGAATAGGTGGGTGGCCCTTGTTTTGCCATCTTAGCGTGCCTGCCACACTAGGAATAGCAGAATCGCTACGATCAATTCAAAGAAATCTAACTTATGCCATCTGAGTGTTGAAAAGAAAAACAATTTTTGCAACATTTTGCCAAAAACATGCAAAAACCATCCAACACAACTTTTTACCGGGGCCATCAATCTGTGACCTCCAGTAAAATGGCGGTACCCCTAAATCATCCATAATCAAATGGGATATCCCCAGTTAAGAAAACTCCCATATGACCATTTGCCAAAAATAGTTGACAGATATTTTGTACTAGTTGTTGATAATTAGTGTGGACGTAGCTGTTTTTTTGGCAAACTAGGAAAAGACATTTTTTTGGCAAACATAGCTTTTATTTTTCCATATGTTGGGAATGTCATCATCCCAACAGACTAATATTTTTCAGAGGGGTTGAAACCAGCAACCAGATAAATCAATGATAAACATTACCCTCTGGTAATTTAACATAGCTATTGAAAATACCCCATATATAGTTGATTTACCTGTTCCAAACGGTGATTTTCTATATTTTTTGTATCTTTACCAGAGGGTAATCAACCATGGGGTCCTGGAGGTAACCGAACTGTTCAAAACCGCTGCGTGACACCAAGAAGATCCTAACCGGAAAAAATTGAAGTTGAATTTCAAAAATATTATTCTATTTCCATAAAAATCAGTTTACTTGATTTTTTTTGAGGTCCTCAAGTTTTTGGATTTGAAGTTTTTCCAGAATGATGTATCATTGATATCTTTGGCTCCTGAGAAACTTTCTTCGGTGCGACAATTGGCTGACTCCGGATTATCCTCTTGTGGTCTACTGCAACATGGCCATGGAAAATCATTCTCTTTACTTTGCAAATCCACTGTATATTTACGCTGATTAGTGGTTTGGAACATGTTTATTTTTCCATATATTGGAAATGCCATCAACCAACCCTGAACATGACAAAGTACCAACCACGTCGGCCGACAAAGCCGACAAAACCCTATAGGACTCCGTGGACGGGCAGCTTGAGCGGATGGAAGGACTGGGTGAATGGGACACGTATTGAGCATAGATGAAATATATGGAATATACTGTGAACATGGATAAAGCTACACTACTAAATAGATAATAACATTAATATATATATATATATATATGGTGATCGATCTAAAGGTCCTTGTAAAGAGTTTTAATTGCGAAAACCGTTCATGTTATGTTGGGAACCCTCGCGAAAGTTTTTTTTTCGAGTTCGCGAAAGTAACATTTTGTTTCGCGTAAGTTTCGCGAAAGTTGGATATTATAATCATGCCGTAAAGGGCTGCCACCCACTGCCGCCTGGGGTCCGGCAGGAGAAGGGCACCGGAGAATTTCGGTTTGGTTCCGGTTCAGTTCCCTGTGTGGTGGCGCTTTTGGACAATCACTTTGCCCTTCATAAGTAGCAGCCGAGCTTCCGGTGAGGCTTCGCGACAGCCAAACACCATTGTCCTGAAGCACATCCTTGCACCTGCCGCTGTCAGCCAAGTTGTCAAAAGTGATGCTTTGCGAGAGCCAAACACCAAGGCCCCTAGTGTTCGCTTTTCCTTCAATGCGCCCCTTGCTGATGGCCGGGGTCTGTGAATAGGGATAGTTTCGCGGAACTCGCGAAAGTTCTGCGAAGGAGCGGGCAAAAGTCAAAGTACATGTTGAAGGGGGTGGGTCAGTAAACCTTGCAAAAAACCACTAGTCAGCAAGAATCTGTCCTGAGAAGGGATTCCGTGATGCTAGCTGCATGTTTAAAAGGCTATCAAGAAGTGATCCGTGATTCTCTAGCGTAATTTGGCAGGCGGTGAGCGAATCTTCATAAGAGGCCTTGTCGCCCAACATGGGCCCCGCGAAAGATAAACATGGAGTTCGCGAAAGTTTCGCGAAAGTAACATTTTTATTCGCGAAGAATGGCAGTTTGCGGATAAAGGAATTTTGATCAACCATCATATGTATGTATGTTTAATGATACATATATATATAATGCCTATTCGCCTATACATACTTAGTGGTTTCCTACAAGAGGGACACCCCCAATCATCCAAGTCATGGATGACCATTTTAGTATGTGATATTGCATAGAATCACACCTTCCCTATTAAACACCCTTAAATAATCCCCATGATGTGGACATTCCTTGCTGAAACTATGGTTTCTAGGGGGTGCTTGGTATGTATTAAATTCTTTCTATTCATATTAGGGGATGGGAATCATGTCTGATTATCAGACAATGGAATTGATCATGGGATCCCAATCATCATTTCAATCAAATACCAATCCCACCATTTTCAAAGGAATCCCATGATATAAACATCCGATTTTCTCCCTACCCGCTGGCAATCTCTAACGTTTAACTTGTAGGAAAATGGCCCATGTGTAGATGAGTTACCCATTCAAAATTCTGGTTTTCCACAGCTATGTTAGACTACCAGGGATATTTTTCGTTTTTTAACCAACAAATTGGATACTTAGCTTGATGTTTGGGAGTTCAAATTACGAACCAAATGAGGATTCGACTCGGAATTGTTGGGGATCTAACCGTCAAATTCGGGGACTAAAGTAGCAACGATTGGAAATTCAGCAGGGGAACATAGTTGGGGGTGAACCGTGGGGGATGGTAAATTTACAATTGGAATTTACTCATTCTGTTTCCCCCAATCATTATTACTGCTTGTTGGTGGTTTCAAACATGGCTTTTATTTTCCGCAATATATGGGAGAATCCTTCCCATTGACGAACTCATATTTTTCAGAGGGGTAGGTCAACCATCAACTGGTTAATCATGGATAGTAATGGTTAATGAGGTTGGTTAATGGTGATTACTGATGTTTTAATGGGATTTTCCGATGATACATTCCATGATATATGGGATATCCATCAACCATTACTGATCATTGATCTAGATCTGGGAATCTGGGTGAAATGCCAGGAGGATATTGGACGACATCAGATGGGTGGAAAATTCCATGATGGGATGACATCAACATGAGCAGCCAGCCGTGGCTGCTAGATAAAACCCTGATTTGTGAAATGGGCGTTGTGTATAGTGCCCAAATGTACCCAATATATATTGGGCAATCTCAAAATCCATTATTAATGAGAAAACCTATGAACATCTAGGAAAATCAACCAGTGAGTGGATGTAAGTGTAAAACATAGGGATTAAACTGGCAAAGATATCAAGTCTCATCATTGGGATTTACACAAACCACACAAAAACAATCATACTGCCCACAGACCTCTTGCAGGTCCCTGTTTTTGTTCACCATTTTGGATAATTGCGGCATATTTGGGGATAATGACTTATTAGAATTTGCCTGATGATTGTCGCTGTATGTTGGCGATGGGGGGAACTCACAAAGAACTAAAAAACGATCCCGCCTCTGGCGTGCCAATGTGTGGCATATAACCATATTTATTCCTGGTTGGTTTCAAACATTTTTTATTTTCCATAATATATGGGTTGCCATCCTTCCCATTGACGAACTCATATTTTCAAGATGGCTATTGCACCACCAAACAGTCATATTTTTCCGCCATTTTGGAACATATTTTCAACATTTCGGTAGCTTAGATCAACATCCACCACCTATTCCCTTCATTTCTCCGGAGGTCTCCACTCGGTTTTGGATTATCGTTCGGTCTCCTTGGATGGCTTGAAGACGTCGCCATGTACATGTATGTGATTGCATGTGTATATGGGTATCGTAGTCACAATTGAGTATATAAATGGCATTCTATAAATGATATATACATACATATATATATATATATATATATACAATCGTACTATTACCCACTGACGCCGTGTGTTGCCCAGACATTAACATTGAGAATGTCGTGCTGTCGAATAAATGATAGGAGAGATTGCAGAAAATACTGCGTATACGCAGTGTTTTCCAGTTTAGGATTCAAAGTTTCAGAGCCTAGGTTTTAGGGTTTTAGGGTTTGGGGTTTTAGGGTTTGGGGTTTTAGGGTTTTGGATGGTTTCAGGTTTTAGGGTTTAGGGTTCGTCGTCTGGGAAATCTCAGAACACTGGCCCTGCGCAGGTGTTTGAGCATGTTGAAGGATAATGCTCGACATGTTTAAACGCCATTTCATTTGAACCTTCCGGGCAACACACAGCGCCTGGCCGTATTATTATGTATTATTATTCTTATTATCATGATTCATTTGTATTATATATATACACAATTATATACACATACATACATTAATACACACATTGAATACATATGTACAAATAATGTCAGATTCGTAGGTGAACAGAATCATTTTTGCTCCAGGAGCAGCTGTGGACTCACAATCTTTGAGGATCCTGTTTCAGGCGCTGCCACGGATTTTATTGGGATTACAAGAAGGGCTGTGAATGGGGGTTTAATATGAACCTAGTATTGTCATATATTATCATCATATGAAAATAGTATTGTCATAGTAGTCACATAGTAGTAACACAAGATTGTTGATATTGTTGATATGAATGGGTGCATCATATCGTTCTGATCCAAGGTGTTTTTTTGATGAACATCTTTTTGATTCAACTATTCGGGTGAATTGATGTTGCGACCTCCCTGCCACGTTGCAACGTAAAAACAGATGTAGCTCCTTTTTTGCGGAATCTCCGCATTGGACATAGCGCCGTTATCCCACCATTGTATTCCCATCAATCACCATTACCCCATAATTTTCCTTAAATTACGATGAAATTCCCATGGATCACCACTAAACTCATCATACCCAGCTGGAAGTCATGCGTCACTTTGCTCCCAATGAGGCGCGCAACTCCTTGAGGAAATCCTCATTTCTGCTGAGACTCCTCACGCCTGTTTGACTCAAGGTTATACTATACATTTCTGCTAGCTAGGCTAGGCCCCATGTCTCTTTATCTATGCATTACTGTATAAGACATATATATATATGTATATAGGTGTTTGTTTACGTCCCCATTTCTGTTACGTACTTTAAACCCCAGTTTCTGTGCTGTACTATACCTATGTTTCTCGGATGTTTATCATCATTTACGCACCTAGATAAGCCCTGTGTTGGTGTGGCTACATGGGTATGTTGTTTGGCTACAGGGTTATATCCTTATGATCAAAACTGTTTGCAGATATCTATTGATTTTGTGTCTCATCATACTAGAAGCCGGGCCAAGCAGTTCTAAATATATGTCTAAACCTATCCGACTGAAAATCTTACAACTTTCAACATATAATGAATTATATAATATATTGTAATATATCAAAGTAATTCAAACTATATCAACACATGTATATGTATATGTAATATTTATATATATATAATTATATACATATATATATATATATCAACATGCAGTGTATCAACCATAAATCCCAGTTGAACTAGTTGAATGGGGTTTACATTATCCTCAATGAACATGTTTAGCTTCTGCCAGTGATAGAAGTTTTGATCTCAGTGAAACTGATATGCATCACAGAGAAGACAGACACTGTCGATTCAAACATTTTTTTGCTAAGCTGCTCTGCTGGCCCCTAGCAAGGCCAGGGGCCATGTTGGCCATGTTTCAGGATGACAATACCGATGACAATACCTCACATCTCAAAATGTTCAAAAGTAGGAAACCGAACGAACTTCACTGAATTTCAGATTTCTATAGAGTTTCTTTTTATCATGATAAGTCCAACATAATTTATTGATTTTTGGATAAATCCATAGTTGGAATATCTGAGAACCAGTGGGCGCCTCCGACGAGATTCCCGTCCTTCCCGTCCGGAACGCAGGGCCGTTGTCGTGCCAAAGACTTTGATAAGGCGATGCAGTTGGTGGCAAGGCAGGGAGAGCTGAGAAATTTTACATGAGATAAAATATACATATAGATACCAGTAGTACCGCACAAGGCGGTGGCGGAAGTTTCAGATTAGGAAACCTATAGGAGACGTTGGTTGTTGTGAATCACGGATGGCAGAGCGAATCCACTGATTGACCGAAAGGTGGTTGGAGTTGTGTTTGCTGGAGTGGTTGCAATGGTTGCAGTGGTCACC
>Ga0126342_10016927_pt1 | contig 12657 bp, 18 predicted proteins | sample Cyp1metagenome_FD_92528 | JGI IMG/M metagenome (GOLD analysis project Ga0126342, IMG submission 92528) | Coral microbial communities from Lord Howe Island, Old Settlement Bay, Australia - Cyphastrea 1 metagenome | ecosystem: Host-associated > Invertebrates > Cnidaria > Coral ...
AAAAGCGGTGAACGCTGTCTCTTATTTTGTACCACTGGGGCTGCGGAGTATAGGTCTAGGCACTTGGTAACTAGCTTTACAAGTTACTTGGCTGCCACATGCATGGTGCCATGTTTCTCTGCAGTCAACCTCCTTTTCAATGTTGGAGCGCTCTCCTTCGCTATCCCAGTAGTGCAGTGGGTCACTGGTGAAAGTGTCGATCGCCGTGATGCTGTGTAATAGCCATGCTCTTGCTTTGTTTGCTGTTCTACTTGTGCTCTGTGTAGTAGCCAGTCTGTTACACGTACTCTGTCCCAATATGTTGCTTCTCTGGGCCAACATTTGATGACCATTTTGAGGCTGCTTTCTTTGCATTCTTGTTCGTCTTGTTCCATGACGAGCTCGTGTGTGTAATCAGTTATTCCTCGAAGGTCATCGAAGGTCGTCAATTTCATCGTCGTGTCTGTGGGCAATGTCTGTAAGTTTTTGCACCTGCTGTTGCATTGCTTCTTGTTGGCTGCTGATCTGGTCTGTGGAGCTGGCCCCAGCAGCTTTGAGTCGTTCTAGCTGTTGCTTCATCTGGATGCTGAGGGCCTGCATTTGTTGAAGGAGCTCCGGTGCTTCCTTTTCAACATCTCTCTTGGATCTTCTCTCTGTCTTAGAGTCTGCTGCCGCAGTTTTCTTCAGTGCTCTATGTGGTGTGGCTGCAATTTGACAAAGGGCAGAAGATGTTGCAAGCCCTTTCTTACTCCAAATTCTTTTGGTCGATATCTGCTTTTGCGCTGCTTCTGCTTTTCCATCTTCCTTTTCTACCATCTCTGCATTTTCTGCCATGAAGCTGATGTTTCTTCTTTCTTGTGTCAAGTGTATTTGTTCCCTCTCTGTCTTCTTCCCCTCCTCGGTTTCTGGCTTATTCTTCTCTTTCTTCTTCTCAAACAAATCCTTCCTCACTCTGGAGTCAGCCATGTCTAAGGAGCGTATGCCTGCATGGCTATGTTGCGCTCTAGTTTCGAGCCCAAACCCCTATATTTGCCCCTTCAAACAGCCAGATAACATCAACAAACTGCTCTGGGACTACAAAGTTGAAATCATTGAAATGCATTGAAGTGCAGCATTTCAAAGCGAAGATCTGATAGAGATGATAGAACCCCAACGATTGACTTGATTATACTTGATTCTAATGCCCACAATAGAATCGCCTGCAAACAGAGATGAAGTGCCTCACGGCAGCATTATAATGACATTGCCTGAGGCGGATCTACTCACTTTCGGTGCCTTTAGGCACTGAAATCAACTGCATAGGATGGACACTACTGAGAACTCCTCAAAAATTGACACCTCCGCCCTCAGCCCACTTTAATTCTTATCCAGCATCCACTTCCTTAACTTCGAAGGTAGACAGCCTTTGCATGCTATCCTTCCAACAAAATCCACCAGCTTCAAACATGATGCTATGTAGTGTCCTCGGCCTCTGTGGACGGCTGTGGCACCCTTGGTGGGTTGGCGCATAGTTCAAAAAATCAGCAAGATCACATCAACAACGATTCAATACAAAGTCAGTGCCAAAGCGCCAACGCAGATCCCAATAATATGAGCGGCGGACAAAACTACAGTACTTGCTACTCGCAATGAACATGGCCAAAGCGGGTGGTCCCCTATCGGTTGTGAAGGCCTGTACTTCCATGCTATGTGTAAAAATAGGGTATCGGTAAGTGGGTGGTCCACTATTGTTTGTGAAGGTCCTCACACAAATTTGAACATCCCAACTCCACTCCCTACTACTTTAGTCTTAAGGCAAATCTTGTCGTTTACTTTGCCATGAAGTGTGTTCAAAAAAACTTGCATTGGCGGCACTATAGTGGCTCGTAACGGAGGTTGAAGCAGCTGAAATGGATTGTAAAGAAAAATAAAGGCCCAAGAATGTGTGATGCGCATACATGCACACTCAAAACATGATAATTTTTCCAAGCGTCTGAGTTTGTTGTGCCTGTTGTTATTGCTGCTGTTGCTGCTGCACAGCTTGCGGCGCTGCAGGGGGTTGTTGCTGCGCCTGCTGTTGTTGCTGTTGTTGTGGTGGCTTCTGCTGCTGCATGGGCTGCTGCTGATCACGCTTGATCCTCAGTGAGTGCAGGAATGTCTGGCACGTTGATTCATTCTTCTGTTCTATGCTGTGTTCAAGAGCTGGCACACTCCCCTGAGATATCATGCCTACTCTGGCTAAATCTGATGTCTTGGGAACCGGGGATCTGCTGCTCTTGCTGCAGCTTCTGCGGTGCCTCGAAAATCAGCTCACCCAAGAGATTTGCTTCAAGAGAACCTGCCACTCAGAATGGAATTGGCATGCTGCAAAAGAGCCACATCATGATGCAGCTTGCCGCAACTGTTCAAGGCCTGGTAAATGACCAACCAACACTAAACTTACTCACGAAACACATCTATCAACGCATCACAACTGCGATTAGGACGCTTTGTGACATCTTTGGACCCTCTTCAGCCTCGTGGTCTTCGAACATTCAAGTTCCATACGATACTGCGGCTGTGGTCCTTGCCACCACAAAGAGAGGCGTTCGACAGGCAGTAGCAAGCACTGCAGCATCCGTTCAACACCATCTGCCTTCAGTTCATACCTGCAAGTATTGTAAGCTCATCCATGCTTATTCACTTGTTCAGCTCAGCAACAGCCAATGAGAAGCTACCACTTGTACATTTGAGGTCGTGAGACCGAATGACACCGCGATGATCGAAGGGGAGCCTGCTGCAGTCGACTGCGGACAAATTCGCACTAGGATCTCACTGGGTTTCAACAGGATTGAAATGGATTGAACAGATTCGTATAGATTCCATTAGTCACAAATCCTCAGATGTCCTAAGCCCCTTCTCGGTTGTTCAGTTTGTCCTCTCGATGCTCACCTATGCTGGGCTGACTGATCTTCCTGCCTCACTTGGCAGTTCCACGAGCCACCGCTGTTGGCAGAGAGAACCAATGGATGAAGCTGCACCTGCCGCATTCGCATGGGCATGACCACTAGTTGTGGCTTTGCTGAAGTTTGGAAGTAGCTGAAGTGATCGCATTTTGGTTGTGGATAGTTAGACTATGTTATACTACGGAGTTGTAGCCAAAAAGTGCATGCTGCAGCCAATTTTTGCAAAGCTACTTGCAAAAGGAGCCGGAATTCCACTGGAGAAAGCTCCTTCAGCTGGTAGAAACCTTAAATTGAGGTGCAGAGATCGAGCTACATTCGCCAAGATCCTTGAGCACTGGTTTGCAGTAAGAAGTAATCACTTAAGCGCTATTGAGTGGCCGCGAACAGGTGTCACTGGGCTCTGGCGGAAATTATATCTGCATAGGACGAAGGGCCCTGTAGGGGGAAGACAGGAAATCTTCAGAGAGTCTTCCTGCAGGGCATGATGATCGTCAACTCAATAGCATCCCAAAGAAGAAAGGGTTCACTTGGAGCACCGGATTGTAGACAAATTTAAATGCAAGCCGTGCTCCTTGGCAGATTTAATCCCCCCAATGATGTGGGCACCTGAAGCAGAAGCTCGTTTTCACTGCGGGAGTGCTTGTATTCCTTCCGTCCGAATCTGATACTGTATCCAGCAGAAGAGGGACCCTGCCCATGTCATCCTGCATGAGATTGCCACCGTTAATATACGTTATTACCCTGACCTTCAAACAAGAAAGAACCATTATATTTAGACCCTTGAGTTTCGAACCAAGAAAGAAACGTTATATAGACTTTGAACCCATGATAAACCTTTTTCTGCTACGCAGAATCATGGAAATACCAAAATCAAGCCGAGCAGCAATTGTGCACACTGATTTCCTTAGTTCTCGCATCATCATTTGCGTTTTGGATTTAAATTTTGAAGCCTAGGCATCCTTGTCTTTTAGCCGGCCGCGAACATATGGCTTGTGCAGCAGAACGGCGGAGAGGTTGTACAGTATAACTGCTAGCCAATCGCTGCCAAGTCTCTGGAAACGACGTGCGAGACTCCTCCAAACATGCAAGGACATGCAATGCGACATACAAGCAATGTTATTGCAATGCTGCGTGCTATCTGAAAGTACAGGAAAAAGATGAAAAAGGGTTAATTCGTTTGATTTAAGTTCTATTTTGTTTAATTCGTTTTAGAATTCTTCCGCGATCCGGGCCAAAAACAAACTCAGCTTGGACATTGCACATTGCATCATGGCCTGAGTGTTGTCCTCAGCTCCTGGTTGGAAAGAGATAGGCACACACCTTGGATGTCGAAGGAAAAACAGACTTATATAATAAACAACTTAAGACATTGCGGATAGATGATTCACAACCGAAATTTAATTTAGTTCAATGCAGTTTTCAATTTAATTAAGTACGGCGCTGCTGATTCCGGATAATTCCTGGACATGGTGTTTGGATGTTTTTGGATTTGTTGCTTCAGCGACACAGTATCAAGAAGCCCGGGGGGGCTGGTGACTAAACCCGCGGTTTCTAAACCTGACCTTCGCTTTGGTATATATAGCCGTTATAATTACAGTAATTATATAAATATATAGCCAAACTGCAGCTGAGCGTCACTTCTGGCACTCCAGCAATGTCAGCGCAACAGTACACTGTACCCTGGATGAAGCATTCCTTGAGCTCAAGACCAGTGCATGAGACCATGCAAACTTGAAAAATTGTACTAAACTTGTTGGCATCTTCTGGTCCGCTCATCTATGTTCATCATTGTTCATCCATGCTGGAGGTGTTCTATAGCAGAGATTACCTCCGGAGGGGCACAAACTCACTTGATCTCATCTACAATACGTAAAATGTCTTCGAGGCTCATCTTCATACTCCGACTTGCCGTACAAAGTGCAATTGATCGTCTCCACGACAGACCTTGAAGGAGCTAGCGGCTGGGAACCCATGTATTTCACGCTTGGAAAACCACATGTTTCAGATGTGCTTGCAACATCTGACTAGCCTTGCAAGGTCAAGGCACAAAGTCAATTTGGACTTTCCTTTGTACAGGTATGGCTTCCAAGCGGGGCTTCGTTGACTTGTGTCATCCTCTTTGTTGGGGAAACCATGCCTGGCAACACCACTGGCTGTTTTGGAACCGTTCTCAAATAATTAGCTTGGTCTCAAGAATCTGAAAACCCAACCAAGTCAAGAGCACAATCCAACGCAAAACGGTGCAGTCAGCAATTTTAGTAGCCACTTCAAGCAGGAAGTGTAAAACACACATCACATATCCTCAAAGATTGCAGCCATGGCACCGAACCATGCGCAACAAGTGAAAATTCGTATTCACTGGGCTACCAAAGGGCAAAGCACTTCGAATGTAATACCTGCATCCAATTAAAACGAAGCTACTAACACCGTACTTAAGTCACATCACGCGGGGAAAAGCCACAACATCCCCATGACACAGCGGCGTTACAGAAAAGTCACACCAGGTAGTGACCAGGTAGTGGAAAGTCACATCAAAGAAGAAGAAACATCATGGCACAGACTGTTTCATCTGTAATTTGAGATTTATATAATTAAAAGTGGCCGAAGCATTGTGCACAGCGATGATTTTGAGAAGGCACAAGTTAATACAAACAAAATCTTGGCAGCAAATCCTATTGGCATGGGTATATTGTATTGGTGTCCTGCGTCGCGTGACCAAAACAAGCCCCTATTGGTACAGCCTCAAATTTCTTACAGTGCAAATGGGCTAGCTGTGGCAAATCCTACAGTATTGGCCGGGTTATGATATATAGGGATATGGGGATATAGTGACATGGGGATCTATATAAAGTGTAAAACATTAAAAATACCAATACAAATATAAATCTAAATATAAATAAATAAACATAAATACATGAATAAACAAACGCATATATATATATATATATATCGGGCCCCTTGTTTCCCGCAACCAAATCTATGGCCGCAATGTGCATCAAGGTCGTGGACAGCTCTCAAGAAGTTTGTTGTCCGATCCACCCGGCGATTTCGAGTTGGAGTAAAACCTTTCACTCCACTGCGAGCGGAAAGCATGGCTGGTTTTGTCTGTGCAAGCAAGCAAGCAAGCGCGCAGGCAGGCACGTAGGCAGGCAAGCAAGCAAGCAGCAGCAAGCAACAGCAAGCAGCAGGCAAGCAGCAAGCAAGAAGCAGGCAAGCAGCAGGCAAGCAGCAGTAGCAGCAGCACCGCCATGCAAGCAGCGGCAGAGGCAAGCAGCAGCAACCAGCCGATGCCCCCTTCAAAGAATGATCAAAACGTGATCAAATATATTCAAATATAAGTTCTAAAGATCAGCGCAATACAAGAATTGAATTTTTTCCAGGCGCACGGCTCCAACATGATTAAATGTTTCACTTATTGAAAGTTGTGGTGATGCCAAAATTGAACTTTTTCCAGACGCACGGCCTCCCGATACGACTTTTGACGAGCTGATACGACTTAACCCTAGCGCTTGTAGCAGCTTCAACTGTCACCAATTGAATGACTTCGATGAACTAAGTCATTGGATCAAGTTTGAAATTTCAAGATAAGGCAAGCAAGCTGCTGCAACTCAGATATGCCAGCAACATCGGAAATGGACAAATTTGCAGGGATGAAGTCGCAAATGTCCTGAATGGCACAGGGTTGGAGTAGCCTTTCCAAGCGATTCCAATCCAGTCCAACATGCTCCAGCAAACATAGCTCTTTTATGCTCTTTCTATGTAAAGCGATCCGAAACACTCCCAACACATGAAGCTCAAACAATGGACTAAACCGGTTAGAAGCTGCAAAAGGTCGGATGTATTCAGCTCCAGCTATGCTGAAACATGCTGAGATAGTATGAGTTGCGGAAACGGTCTGGTGCCTCCAAAACAGCAAAGGCAGCAGTAACTTGAGGCAAATCCAGTGCACGTAGACGGTCGCCTCCTGATGTCAGATGCCGCATTGTTCAGCTGGACATTTCAAGGAAGCAGCCTGCGCTTGGAGTTTCCTGGAAGATCCTGGAAGATACACATCCTGGACCGCCCACCCAGACCCATTCAGCAAAACTCTAGCTTGGCCTGCGCTATCATTTCCACTCTCCTGGGCTTTGAACTGCCATGATGTATGTTGTTCATCAGGTGCCATGGTCAATCCAAACACATACATACATACGCACCATCTGGTCTGATCACGTGGAGACGGTGTGATTTGGCTGTCTGAATGGCGGCACTGAAAAACACGAACAGTCAGAACAATGCAACAAGCTGTTCCGCAAATCCCTACTGCTACTTGCTGTTGCCGAGCTGCAGCTCGTGCTTGACACTTTCCATCCATAAGTGCCACAGCTGCAACGAGATAATAGCCTCTCGTGGTTTTGGTCATGATCTGGGTGCAGTTCATTTAGAAATGTTTAGGAAAAATGACGTCTTCAGGAGTCCTCCAAAATCATTCTCGCACAGAGCTAGAGAATTCAGTCCGATGACAGGAGGATAAGCACAAGACATTCACTTTCTCACAATTATTCTCTCACTCGCCTTTCTTGTGCAAGAACACCACAGGCCAAATCTTCCCCTTCCTTGATTGAATGCTTTTAGATGCGAAAACTGGCAATTTGAACCTATGATGAATCTCAATCTGGAAATTTTCTGAATCTGAATCATTACCAAATCAAATCTTACCACTACCAGGTTGGAGGCAGGATGCATGAGCGCAGTCATTGGTCCCATTGGCCAAAGCTTCTCCATACGAGATTCCTCCCAACTCAGAAATATAATCCACAAGCTGTACTGGAGAGCTGTGATTGGCAGCCCATGGCAGCGTCCAAATCATTTGCCAACAAGGAGTAATTATACGACATGCCATGTCATCACTCAAATACAGCTGAACATCTCATCGAAAAGGATTATGAGATATTAAAAAATTAAAAGTATGAAAAGGATTGGAATTCCGTGCGCCTATGCCTCTGCGAAAAACAGCGCATGCCGACATGCAACCAATGGCTCCTCGGCAGGATCCCAGCTAAAGGAGCCCTGTCGAAAGTCCTGGGAGAACCGAGAGAACTGATGTCACCGGTCAAAAAGGATATTTCTCAGCAGCGGCAGGGACTTCGCAACAAGATCCGGTAACAAAGAACAAAAAAGGTGGCCCCTGTGGCCCTCTTCCCTCCTGCAAACTACGCCGCTACCATGTTGCACACGAATTGGATTGCATGCTAGGATATACCCTTACAGCAGTCGGCACAATCATCCAATGTAGAAGCCTCTAACTGGGTGAAATGGCGACACGGGCGTCCTCGTGAAAAGGTTCCGGCAAATCTGGTGGAAGGCTATGATCCTCTTGCTCTTCCAGCACCTCAAGAATTCACTTGTGAAATCTTGCGAGTCCCTTCAACATACTTCAGCCCAGTAATCCTGACCGATGTCAATGCTAAGATCCCTTTTCCCAGCCTACTACATCTACCGCCTGCTCTCTTACGATCAAGTTTGAACTTGATCTCTTCATACCCCAAAGTTGCTATCATCCCTTCACAACACAACATGGCAGGAAACCGGCCTCTGAGACAAAAAGGTGGCTGATGTCTTCATCGCATGGAAGTGCAACATGATTGTCACCTGTAGGACATGACTGCATGCCTCTGAGACTTTAAGAGGGTTGATCAAGGGCATCACGCATGTATCATGGAGTGTGCGTCGATTCCACTCGCAAAAGCCGAAAACAAGACACTACACAAAATGAAAGAAGCTGAGTGCAAAATTAGTTCCAGTCTTCCAACGGCCAACCTTGGAGTCGTTGTAGTTTTCGCTCAACCGTGGGAAACCGGCGGCTGGTCAGGAGCCGTACCTGGTGGTGCCCCTGCGATGGAACGCACTTTTGGCCTCTGTGCCATGCAAACAAAAATAAAGAGGAATAAAAATAAGCAAAGAAAATTGAGAAAAACTATATAGATGGATGTAGGCGGCTTTTAATCAAACTATAAAATCCACCGGCTGCCTTACAATGCCCAATAAACACCGTGTATGACTCTATGACCGTTCCCACCATAATCCTTCGAGCCTCTGATTGCTGCTGATCCGTGTGAAGTTAAGCTAAGTTGACCACTTTCAACGACGCTTGTGACAGGTTTGGACCCTCCTCCCCGGCCTCAGACTCGAGGTGAAACACCCACAGCGCGCGGAGTTGGCAGGCCATCCCCAGCCATTGCAATTTGGAGTCGCAAAGGCAACAACCAGCAACAAACTGCAGCAACTCTGCCCTACAGTCTGAGAGTCTGTGATCTTTTCCAGCATGCTATGTGCCATGTCTCCTCTCGTGGCAATTGCCACTTGCATGCACTTGCATGAAAGAATCTTCGCATCAGTCGGACCCCATTCATGTGGACCAATGGTGGGCAGCATGCAAACTCTATGAAATTGTTGGATGCTGACAAGGCAAGTAGCATGTTTTTCAAGGACACCTCACAAAGAATGGAATTGATCTGGACCTTGGTGACTGTACTGCCACGAGTTGAATATAAATATAAATTGAATGACTTGAAGTCGCTTGAAGTTGGGCGATCGCTTGCACTTGATCCATATTCTCTAAATTTCTCTAATCTCATCATATCTCGTCAATGTCCTTCATGAGCCAGGAAACTGAATCCAAGGCAAAGAAACAGCTGATCTTTGCAGATAATCGCAAATATTCAGGAAAGCAATGAAATAGACCGATCTTGTTGCATGCCGGGGGTGTCTTGAGTGAACCTTACTATACCTTACGTCTGCTTACCTCTGCCTACCCCATTTCCGGGTGACCTCCGATTGCAAAGCCGAGGCCGAGGGGCAAGTGATCTTCCAGCTCGATGTGTGCCAAGGCAGAGTCCAGAGACTGCGGCAACACCACTGGTGGTATTCTAGCAGCATGAAGTCATCCGACATTAAAGGAATATACAAAAACTATAGAACTTGCAGTGCCTTGACTGAACTACCGTGGCAGCTGCCCGCTGAATTGCAAAGATATATAGTACCTGCAGATGACATGGGAGTAGCAAAGAAACGGAAACTCCCATGTCATCTGCAAAGTGAAAACAAGTTGGGCCAGAGTCAGAGAAGCCAAAATAACCCAAACGCAAGACGGCGCACAGCACGCCTTAAAAAAAAAAAACATGTGGGTGAAGAAGTTTCCGGTGAAGGTCTGGGAGGTTTTTTTTTCAGAGCCAGGTCAGGTTCAATACGGTTTCGGAGAAGGTTCCGGAGAAGGTGTGGGAGCCTCTGTGTGTGCAAGCTTCTGTGTGTCAAGACTTCTTTGTGTAAAGATTTCTCTGTGTAAAAACTACTCTGTGTAAAAGCTCCTGTGTGTAAAACCTTTCCTGTGTAAAAGTTTCTCTGTGTAAAAGGCTCTGTGTGTAAAGTCCTCCCTGTGTCCAAGCTTCTCTGTGTAAAGATCCTCCAGTAAAGCTCCTCTGTGTAAACCTGAAAATGCGGAGCCCCCTCCCAGCAGAGCTCTTCCCAAGCTATTTTCCCACCTGTCCCATATCCTATACTTGGCTGCAAACCAAGCATCGACGGACAAAACGCTGTGCGAAATGAAAACCACTCCGGCAAAGAATTTCTTCCTGTGCATGTCCGGCATGTCCCTTTGCCCAGCGTTTAGACACCGTTTGAAGCCTTTGGCACCAGTTTTTCGGGACAATCGCGTTGATGGAATTTGTCCTGGAAAATCCGTGCCAACAGCTGTGCATTTTTAATCATGTTTAATCTAGCGTTCTACTACGTACGAGGGGTAGCTCCCAGAATTTAGCTAGCTAAATTTCTATGAGGGTGAGGTTCATGGGCTTTATTCCCAAGCTAAATCCAGTGTTACTAGCCCCAGAGGGGCTAGTGCCCGAAAACTTAGCCAAACACAATTTTAAGCCAACATTGCCACAACTTGCCGAGCTAAATTTCTTGGAGCTCAGGTTCAGCTCCAATGTGAAGATTTGAAGATGTGAAAATGTTTGACAGACCCCCACTATTAGAAGAACCCTTCGCTCAGACGCTCTCGGGAAAAAAAAACCTGCCAGTTAGGTCGGCGCATAACTCCCATGTCATGTGTAATTCCAAAGCCGCAGCAAACTTGATACATAAATCCAATGTCCTGTGCCAAAAAACTCGGCTAAATCGGCCGCCAAGTCCGGCGTCATCTGCGCCTACTAAAAATGATCCTAAATGGATGACTACATGGACGATTGCGTGGACGACTAAACGATCATTCTTCAACCTGCCTGGCCTCAGACTCTTCCGTCACCGTGTCTTCCCAATCTGACTGCGAGTTCTCATTGGCAGAGTTCTCCGGGTCACTTTCCGCCATGGCTGGATGCTGCAGTCGCACCACTCAGCACTCTGCAGAACTCGCCACAGCTCTAAATTTCTACACTGCAGACTGGGCTTCAAACTGATCGGAAACATTCATAAACAAATTATCTAGAGTTGTTCTTAAGCGACTGCTTTGTGTTGATCCAGTCCTCCTTGAGACAAAGGTTTCCAAATCGAGCTCCGATTCTGATGAATGTTGAAGAGTTTGCAACCATGATGATTTCCAAAGCCTCTGGCCTTCTGGCCTTCTGGCTTTCGCCTCCTTCACGGATCTTCACTGTGGGCTGAATAGCAACCTCTATCATCAGCATTGACCAGCCATAGTGATAGCACTGCTGCCATGCTGCCACAATGTTTTCGAGCTTTTCGCCCTACCACTTCTAATTTACACGGCATTTGTTGAATTCCAGCCAGCCCTGTGTCTGACTGTGTGGAGACTTGAGCTCACGATAGGAGGAATCCCATTTGGTTTAATTACCTTGTCAACTTTTTGTTTTTTTTTCGTGCCCACCGCAACGAGGACTCTTATAAGATGGTGGAACCAAAGGCTACAGCCTGCTCAATCCTGGATTTAGCCATCATCAGCGATGTCCTGGGACAGGCCTGGCAGTTCCGACACACTGCCATGTCTTCAAGTGTGAGCCCTGTGCCGCCTTACTTAGCCAACCCGGCAATGTGCGGACACTTCATTGACACATCGGGCAAACCCCGGACCCTGCTCAATGGAGACAATGTACCCAAAATGATAGCCGAACACCTTGTCGTGCTCGCTGGCTTCGGCGCCATGCCCGAGTTTCAGCGATGACCTGACAGACAGGAGTGGAAAGAGTTGCAGCCATGCCTCTTGACCAGTTCGCCACAAATATTATCCACGCTCCCAGACCTAGTACAGTAGAAGGAAATTTTGGGGTGATAGGTTGGACCGGTTGGCGAGAGGATAGGCATGGCTGGTCTGACTCGAAGACAGACTTGCGTTGATGAAAATAAAGGAATACAGGGATGCACGCCTCACCGTAGTGTTGCGCAGCAGTTTGAAAGTAAGGAATATCCTATTCAAAGGCTCAAGTGCAAAAGATGATAAAGATGAAGCGAATCCAAACCTCAAATCAGTGGCACACATTCTGGGTAGAAGCCTTGGTAGGAACCACCTTTGGCTTTCCTGGGCTTTTATGTATAAAATACAAATACATATCTTAAGAAACTCAAAACAACAACATCAACGACGACGACGACGACGAGGACGACGACGATGACGACGACGACGACGCCGACAACGACAACACCAACACCAACACCACCAACACCACCAACAACACCAACACCACCAACACCACCAACACCACCAACACCACCAACACCACCAACACCACCAACACCACCACCACCACCAACAACAACAACAACA
>Ga0126342_10016928_pt1 | contig 12657 bp, 13 predicted proteins | sample Cyp1metagenome_FD_92528 | JGI IMG/M metagenome (GOLD analysis project Ga0126342, IMG submission 92528) | Coral microbial communities from Lord Howe Island, Old Settlement Bay, Australia - Cyphastrea 1 metagenome | ecosystem: Host-associated > Invertebrates > Cnidaria > Coral ...
TGGACCTCAGAAATGCTGCCAATAGCTTGCAAATAGAAGGGAAGTGGGGGTGCTACCTGGGGACCCATCCCATTCGGGGGGGGAGGGGGGGGGACCTCGCGGGCGGAAGACGGGATCATATGTATATATATATATCTATCTATATCTATCTCTATCTATCTATCTATCTATCTGGGCTTGAGACACATTTTTTTAAATGCCTGTATGAGGCCTTTCTCTTCTCTTCCATTGTTCGGGTACTCAAAGCTGGGTCCACGACCTCAACTATTGACACACACCCAAACAGGATATGGGACATGTGTAGATGATAGGCTTATCATCGACAAAAAGGACATTCATTTCACCAATCAGCAAGGGGTTCATGTGCGAGCGGGGTAATCACCAGACGTTTCCCAAACTTACACTTTGGTAAACTAACATAGCTATGGAAAATCACAATGTTTAATGGGAAAACTCACTATAAATGGCCATTTTCAATAGCTTTATGTAGGTTTACCAGAGGGTATTACCAAATGTATTTCCAAAATGGGCATCACCGAACATTTCCATGTGGAAGACACCAATTTTGAGCCGCTTGGTATACCAGAATTATGATCACAAAACCCTGAGGCAAGGGGCAAGATACCTGGATCTTACCAGGGAAAGAGAGAACCTCATGGTATAAGCTTCAAAGAGCGGCAACCACACGTTACAAATGTCAAACACAAAAACCCATGGAGTATGAAACATAAAGGTGGCGAAATCGTCATTTCTTCCCGGTTTCATGAAACCAAGCCCCCTGGGTGCCTCAATGGCAAGCTGGAGCCCGGATGAACAAATCCAACAACCAACAAGGAGACATCCGAGCGAGTGAGACCTGAGTTCGAGGAGAATTGGTGGGGTGGAGCCTGTGGATCCTGGGGTATTGAGATGTGGATTTTCAACATGTGGAATATATGCATGGGATTTACATCTCATGCCAAACCAGACTGTTGACTTTAACTGGTTGGTGGTTTCAACACTCTGAAAACTATGAGTTTGTCAGTTGGGATGATTATTCCCAAGATATGGAAAAATAAACATGTTCCAAACCACCAACTACTTAAGGATGTGATAAACCCAATATAAAAAACATCTTTCAACTGGGGGTCGCTCTGATCCCTTTGGGTTTATCAACTTTATCAAAGGGGGTAGCACTAAAACAGTAGTCTTCTGCTCTTAAATAGACATAGTTCCCAAAGTCATGAAATACTATTAGACTAGACAAATTACATGGTTGACATTATCAGTTACATCATCAAACATTAATCTCAGGTTGACACTAGACATTCTACAAGGAATCCCTAAATTTCACCAGGGTTGTGTTGAGTCGAGCTGCTATGAGCCGAAGGTGAGAAGTCCAAACGCAAGAGATCTGACACCTGCCACGGGATCCAAAAAATGGCTGGGTCAAGAGCTGTGACGAATTTTCCATATGAATGGACTATAACTTATATCATGGGCTAAACTGTAGACAACTCGCCCATATGTTAGTTGTGAACACCCGAGCGCTGATCGGATTTTTGAACCATAGGATCAAAACCTATGAGATACATTGAGATACCATATTTGGGGGGATGGACATCCATAAGCACCAGCTATTTTGGTATGTATAGCAACTACTAGGTGTTCTGTTTGGCTGGGGACTGCGGCTGGGCCAAATCTTTGTTGCCTTTCCATTAAAAGTGGAGGATCCCTCAAACCCACATCTGAAAGCCCCAAAAACTCTGAAAACCACCTTCATGTTGATGTTGATATGTTGATTCCAATTCATCTTGTGACGTAACTTTCCACTACTATATCCACTATTTATCCATCCTTTGCAGCTATCCCTTGGCATCCCGTTCCCCCGGCCGGCAGGAAGAAGACAGAACCCACGCATAGCAGGCCGCAAATCAACGAGAACGAGGCCATCCGGAGGCTTCCACGTGAAAAGGGCGACCTTGGCGCATCAGAAAAACATCAGCTGCAATCCTTGGATTGGCTGAACATTGCCAATCTTAGATGGCCTGCGGGCCTGCCGAAAAAATAGAGGTTTGCTGGTTAGTCTATGTCTCTCGCTCTCTCTCTATAAATGAATAAATAAATATAAATATATATTATATATATAAATATATACATGTATGTATATATATACACATAAATATCCCCATGTACATCAAAAGATTAAAGGACTAAAGTAATCATCCAAGGTTTGACCAGGGGTTGGGGGTTGATTGCCAGTTGAAATCATCTTCGGCAAATCCATGGTGCTGCTGTGAGAGGCACACTTAGTCCATGGCGTTGGGACTAAAAGAGATGACCTGGTTGGTGGTTTCAATCCCTCTGAAAAATATGAAAGTCAGTTGGGATGATTATTCCCAATATATGGGGAAAAATATTCCAAACCACCAACCAGTGACACTTTTCTTTGTTGAACCACCATATCATTGGGTGGATTGGATCCTCGGAAATTCAACATCCCTCTCTCAGTCTTGGTCCGTTTCTGTCCACTTGCCTTAAATACCCCACACCCCACAAAAGTAGCCCAAAAACACTGATGGACTAACCGATCAGACTGCAAAAGGTAGACAAAAGTAACCATCCAATATCGTCCAATCCAAAAAGTCAGTGGTGCAATCTTTTCCGAATCTTGGGGGTTTGACCCGTGACCAGCAATCTGTACGACGTTCCTTTTCGTTTCGCCACAGCGACAGCTCCGGGCGAACAAGATCCAAGACCAACGAGGAAACTTCGCAGCGCACGAAGCTATGAGGGGAAGGTGGGGGGCCCATGGTCACCTGCCACGCCAACGACATGGGATGGACTTTTGGGGCTGGGATTTCCACATACCGAAAAGTAGGGCCCTGTCAAGTGCTGGTTACCTGGTTGGCGGTTGACCCACCCCTCTGAATATGAGTTCGTCAGTTGGGATGATGACATTCCCAACTGGGATGATATTATTCCCAACTGAATGGAAAAATAAAAGCCATGTTCCAAACCACCAACCAGAGTGCCCCTAAAATAAAACGGGCTTTGAACTTTGAATGCTTTTCTTATGATCTTCAAGGATGTAGGACAAAGATTTGACTCCAAACATTGGCTCCTCTGAGTTGATGTGATGAACATGGTCACCAACACATCTTTTAAAGCCGTTCCAAAGTAAATCTTGCCATGCGAAAATTCGGGTCGCTTGCACCTTGCAACAAGCCTTGCTGCGCTTCATGATGTTCTATTTATGGGGAATCATCCCCAAAATGGCCAAATGTTTTTTCTTGCAATGTGGTAAAGCTAACAGTCAACCACCCCCAAATGATCAACCGCAAAAGGGACCGCTATTCTCAATCATCCCGCTTTTTTGGTGTATACCATATACCCAACAAGAAACCACAGAACATCCCTCAAACCAACCCTGAAACAAACTGAGATTCAGCAGGACACCATACATTCCCGAGCAACACTTTCTAAACACATACGATACTAAGCATTCACGATGCTTTACCCTGGGTTTTTCTTTGTAAGTCCAATTTTCTGTTGGTTATGATCACTTGTGTTAGTTGAAATAAACATAGATAAACCATTGTTGGTTCAGATCCCCCTTTTCGTAGCAGCCTCCATGAAACTCTCAATACGCACCACCTGCCCCGCCTCTCCCAACACTGCGATGGACTCGTCCGGTCGAGCTCTGCCAAGGGTGGATGGAGAGAGCCTCAGATTGCGTCAGCCCCACTATAATCATCCAGGGGATCGTAGGTTGGTCATTTGGAGGTTTCCTAAGTCATGGGGTTACCCCCAAATCATCCATTTATAGATGGGATTTTCCAACAAACCATCCATTTTAGTTGGGTATCCCCATGGATATGGAAACCCCCATTTGCAGGCTTCAGTTTCACCACGGATCCTCGGATAACCGGAAAACATGGAGCCAGTCCGGCCAGTTTTTTGCGTCCGATGGAGACGCGATTTACGCACCGCGCAGTTGGGGATGATTGAAACATTCAACAAACTTGGTGTGCGAGAAAGTGGTTGATGACTCTGGTTTGCAATGGTCCTTTGGAAGGGTTTAGCCCATTTGGAACTGAAGGACCTAATCACAATTCTTAACCGCTTCCTGAAACAATATTTGTCCATGGTATATCCCGATTTTTGTTGGAGAAAGAACGCCATTTTTGAAGGTCATACTTCTATTTTCTTTCGAGGCTTTAACTTGGATGTCGCCAGTTTCCGCTGGTATCCCCCTAATTCTTGGTGATATCCACCGCACTTTCGGTGCTGAATTGATCTTACTAGGTGTGCCACAGTGTTTTTTAAGCGTCAACATGATCCTCAATACCTCTGCGCTGGCAAAGATCTTAGATCACTTAGATAACACACCAGCAGCCTAAGACAGGACATACAAACAATGTCTCCGATCACCTCGCAGAGCCACTTTCCTGCTTAGCAAAGATTGCTTGTTGTTGATGGTCAATTCCCAGTTTTAACAGCCTTGCCATGAAGCTCAGCATGAAAGAATCCTCGTGAAGGCGAGAGGAGGTCCAAATTCGCAAAACTCAACGCAGAGGGACTGGCTCCTGATGTGAGTGCTTCGACGCTACGTGTTTAGTAGCTGGAGGAATTTGCAACTTTTGATTGCAGCAAATATGCGCATGCACATGGTTGTGCGTAAATGTGTGCTCTATCTGATCCTATCTTATCTTATTTTATCTATCCATCTAATCTAAGTATGTTGGTTATTGCAAAGGGTGGAAAGCCATCTGTCAGCCAGGCCTCGAGGCATGTTCCCAATCCGGGGGTTGTCATGAAAATACCGTGGGCCATGGGTCCAAATCCTGGTGTACCGTCTTTGGGGGCTGGGACGCCACATCGCGACACCAATCTACGCCAGGAACTCATATTTTTGGCTAGATTCAATAGAAAATTCATCTTCCAGACGATTTTTTTTTGAAACATGCCTTTTATTTTCCTTTCTAAATGTGGAACCCATATTTTGGGCCACCGAAAAACCAGGAAAACCATATTCCAAACGCATCCAAACGCAATGTTTGGGCTTCGGCTGTACACATTGCCGCCCCTCCTGACTGAGTAAAACTTCGAACGCTCGAGGAGATTTCCAAGTGAAGGAAGTCTAAGACCTGGCATCTGGATGAGATTCAATGAGCACTCCGAAATTCGGCAAGGCTCCGGAGGGGTATATTCAATGGGAATTTCAGGATCCTAAAGTGGAGGTACTGTACCATATTTTTGGCCATATTTTGTGGGGATATTCCCTGAAAATTAGGCTTCAAAAATAGGCCAAACATATATGGAATCGGTCCAATGAATCGGTTCACCGGTGAACTCAGCAGAAAAGTGGGTTCCATTGGGATTCTGCCCGACTGCCATTGGGATAACTACCATTTAGATGGTTTATTCGTAGGTTTATCAAGTTAATATGTCCAGTAACCCCCAAAGGAGATTCAGAAACGGGTCCATTTTCCAGGGAACATCATCCCAAATCCTATCTTTTGTGGATCAACAATATCAAATTTGGGGCCATTTTACCACCATTTAATTAGGGCTTTCCGAAGTTACGGGGTCATCATCCACGTTAGACTGGTTCTGGTCAGAGGGGAAACCAATGGTTAAGAGGGGCACCCCAATACCCATAGGATCCATGGTGCTGGTATATATATACTAACATAAAGGGGGTATATCGATGGTAAATGTTACCATATAGATCCTATGGGATATGGAGAAATAACCATCTAGGAAACGAACACGGGGACTGAAGGAACGCACAGTTTTACAGAAACATCAGGATTTTTTAGCGACGAAAGCCAAGATTCTGGGAGCCCGTGATTTGGAAACCACAAACGTTAGAGAGTACTTACTAGCCACCCAATTTTTTGCTCATGCGTTCCCAAACTTCAATATGGAATTTGCCAACAAAAATGAAGTGAAGAAGTCCCAGGAAGCCTTTCTACGCGAAGGTCCAGTCCCAAACCCCCAAAACACAGTATCTCCATGCAGGAAATTGGTGGCAACCTGCAGTAAATGGGTGTCCCATAAGCGGGAGTCCCGCTTAATGCCATAGATCAAGGCATCAAACAGCGATTTTGAAAGGCAGGACATCAATGCATAGATATGCAAAGACAATGTGGAAAACCCAAAAGTCCACCCCCAATTGTTTTTTTTTTCTATGGGATATACGCCTAGACATGGGATGATGTAATCATGAGTTGACGACATTCCCCCTCCAAAAAAACAAAAGTTCTGCGCCAAACATGAACCCAGTCACCAATAACGAAGCGCCAAAACATGACATGCCCAGCACGAGAGGCGCTGGGTCCAGCTGGGCTGAGCTTCGCAGAGACGTCGAGGCATCTGGGGTCGCGGAGTCAAGGACCAACAAGGCGAAGCTCAAGTGAAGCAGAGATCGAAGAAACGGCAGTGAGCCCTTGGTGTGTCCAGGGATCTCTGTGAATGGTTTGTTTTGCTGGTAACGAGACTGACGGGACTTGGCTTCCCTTATGGAATAAACCAGGAATATTTTAGGCTTGGGGATGTTTTCGAGGGATATATGGCTGCCACAGGCTGGCGGCTTCAACCAAATGAAGATTACAGTGGATTGAACAGAAACAATATTTGAAACTTGAAACCACCAGAGCGTGCCTTTTCATACAACCATTACACTACCGTATTTCGATGGTGTGATCTGGGCTGGGTCCATGTGCCTGAAAACTTATGATTTAACGCGAGGCCACAAGGTTTCTAGGTATTTTAGGTATTGAAACCCAATCTGAGCAGTCTTTTCTATCTGAAGTTTCAATTGATTTTAGGTGTTCAATAAGAGTTTCCAGAAAATTCCCCAAACATGTATCCGGACAGTCCGGACATGGTATCATCAAACATTCGCTGGGAGTAGCCGAGGCAACATCATGCAACTCAGCGTCCGTCGAAACCATGTCCAGAACTGTCAGACTGAACTCCAGTTGAATTTTTCCGATGAAAAACCTCGGCTTTCTTCGCAGGTGCCATCGTTTGGAGTTCTAAGATGAATGGGCCAATGAATCTTGGTATTCTGAATTTCCGCCGAATTCTTTGATGTTTTTTTTCTGCAAGAAGCAATTCCTGGAAACAGACATGAGGCTTGGTTTGCCTCAAATTTCAACCACATGAAACTACAAAAGTTGGTCGCTTTTGGGGACGCATGATCCATTTCTCGGGTCCACAAACTCTGAACATGATCCATCTGTTGTGGCTCCAAATTGGTTGCCTCTAAGATTGGATTCACGCAAGATTGACACATGATCCACACAAAACAACAGTTTTGGTCGAAAGGGCTTTTACTTTTGACCTAGAAGAGCCACCTGGCTGAATCTATCGGGCAAGTGCGCGTTCACACATAAAAACATGCATGAAAAACGGGTAGCCGCCCCAATGGAACCACACAGGCATGTATTACTCCGCCGGCTTTTGGTGTAATATGATGCATTCCTCGACTCAAGAGCTTGTGTAGTAATGCACGATCCAACCAAATCAGTTGTGGTGTTAACTGGACTTCAGCATCAACAGACCCCACAAAACCTTGCCTGCACCAATGAAGAACACATGTGAACCCGTCGTTCCTCTCCTGCTCGCCGTAATTTGAACGTTTTTTTCATCAGCTCGCGTTGATTCAAACCCATTTTTTAAATGATAAACCGACCATGGTTCATCCATGTTTTGATAGTTGATGATAGTTGAAGGATGTTAAACGATAAAAGCAGTGAGCCCATTGATTTTTCTGGTCTACATACATCTTCGATGGTTAATTGCTTCAACCTTTCCCCCAGCTCCGAGCCCAGCAGCATTGCCGACTCCAAATGGGTAGATCTCCGGACAGAGAGCGATGGGCCGAGAGAAACGAAATCGAAGACGAGCAGAGGGAACTCTGAATGGAGAGGACCTGGGAAAACATATAGGGACACCATGGAAATTAAGGGAAATGTGGATACTGGGGGTGTTTTCTATACATATTCCGAATATACCAATTTATTTATCTTTCAACAATGTGAATTTATATGGTTGTATCCCAAATTTGTTGACTTTGTTCTACTTTGTCCACATTTTGAAACTTTTTTGTAGCCAGCCCGCACCATCTGCCGGATATATCCCATAATACTTCCATTTTAGCTGATTCTTCGGGCAAATTGTGATCTTCAAAGCAGGCATGAACGATTCTGATGTTTCCCTCTATCACGGGATTCAACCCCACAAAAGTTACCCCCCAAACACGGATGATTCAAAAACCCTTATTGGTGGTTGTTGGTGTTTAACCACCCATGTCTCAATCAACCTTGTTAAGCAACCACCCCTTACTAGTGACTGTTGGTGTTTAATCACCTCTCTCTCAATCAACACTACTAACCAACACACCTGCCTTTTGATTAACCCCTCTCTTAATCAACCCTAGGTTTGATCAAGAAAGGTAATCATTGGTCAAACCTACCTTTTGTATCATTGCCCCCTACTAGCTAAATCCCAAAAATTCGCAATGTTAGAACAACGATAATGAGCCACTCATATTTTGCTGGTCTATACCACCCATTTATGGTATGGTTTACTCTTGTTTTACCAACATTAGGCCAATTCGCGTGCCTCGCCCCAGGGCCCCAGGACGCGAAATCCCGCCCGGTACCATGTGTACCACGGCACTTCGGACAAACGAAGAGGACTCCAGCATTGCGGTGTCACAGACGCTGAGCGAGGACCCGGAGGATGTGAAACCAAAGACCTTAGAAAGTGAAGATATGGGGTATGGCTTATAATGGACATATCTATACTTACTGGGGCTTGTAAACTTATAACCTGGGGGCACCACCTTGCTCTCATAGAATGCCCAGGTGAGTGGCGAAAAACGATGCGAAACAAATATAAACCATGGGATTTTGGGGTACCCGATTTGCAGACAAATCCATCGACATTTTGGGGATAATACCAACAAAACTATGGGGATCCAAAACCAACGGTTTTATTGAAACATACTTTATGCTTGGATATAAAACTGCCAATGTGATATTTGTGCTGAAAATACAACCTCCCCAGATTTTGATATATTAAGATCACTTTTCCGTTTCAATTTGCCATTTGGGGGCTATAAACCAGTTTCAGACGCATACAAATATGCTGATAATGGTGAATTTCATCAACAAACACTGGAGTGAAACTTCAACACAGCCAACTTGGCAAATATTTGCGTCAAGTACTCAAGAAAACAACCAACTGACGAAGATTGATGAACGGTGATGCGGTTTCGAACAGTTCCGTGATGTCAAAAAACAATCGCAAACAGGGCTTCAAACAATTTCGAACAATAAGTGCCCGCAATGAGCCAACGTTGGGTGACTCAGAGCAAATGGCTGTTGGAAACTGCAAAAAGAAGTAAATTTCACGTTTATCTAGCCGCACTCCTCTGAAGATACAGGAAATGTTCGGGTCCCAAATTCGTGGATCCCTAGGTGGTTCCAAGCCTAAACCAAACAGCGTGGTCTTGGGCGTGCCAAAACAAGGAGTGTCACACATCCTGTCCCCAATGACCCTGTCCCAGCCACGGGTGAAGGAAAATCCGCTCAATAATAGTTCCGCAAAGGCGAGAATGTGTCTGATTGTGAAAACGAAAGCGCGAATGAAGAAATGCCTTGCTCAGAGGGGGTGCTTGCAGAACAGAATCAATTGATTACAGACCATGGCGCAGAACTGAGCACCAAAATCCGCAAAAAACTGCAATGGAAAAGACTTTGGCAGCCATACTCGAGTTATTGATTGCTTCCTTTCGTGGGGAGCAAGAGCATGCCAACATAGATATTGCAACGCCATCTTAGAACAAACGCACAAATGCACACATGCGTGTGTGCTGTTTTTCTGGCTGGCGCCATGCCTTTCGTTTGAAGACCTGGAAGTAGCTTCGTGCATGTTTGATTTGTTTGCCCAGGCAGAAACAACAAAGGGCCACTATGGGTACTTGATGCTGTCGGTGGCAACTAGAGGTGGTGATTGCTGCTGACGTGACCGCAACAAAGCCGATGAGAGGTTCTTGCTTTCTGGTAGCGCGTTCGCTTTCCCCATTCCTACCCACCCGTGGCTCAACCAAACTGCGCCCATCAACCTACCAAAGCAAAGCTTGCCAAATAGTTGACGCTGGCGAAGCCATGGTCCGTTAACGATTTTTGGCCACAACTCTTGGGTCAATCTACTCGTCCATGGTAGGTGGCAACCATGAAAGGTATAGCGTTGCCGCCGAAGTAATTGTAAAAACCGAAACGGGCGGTTACTCGACTTCTCGCAGACCGAAACGTCAAAAAACCATACATATCAGGAAAAATGAAGAAATTGCAACAACGCAAAAATCACAAAACGTCTACATATATATATACACACACACATATATATATATATGTATAAATACATATATAAGGGTTAAATGTATGAAGGCTGTTCCCAAATAGAAATCTTTGAGAAGGAAGCACGGAAAACACGGCGACAACACACGGTGTGTAACACACACATATGTGTATGTAATGTGATGAATAGGACTGCATACAGACATTTCATTGAATTTCATCGAAACAGCTTGTGCGCATATAGGTAAACAAAACATAACCAGATACACACACACACAAACAGAGAGAGAGAGAGAGATATATATATATATACATACTGTGAAACTTGGATGAGGCTTTGTCAAGCCCATTGCCAGGAAAACAAACGAAAGGTTCCGGAGTCTCCGTTACTCACTGCAGGCAGAGGGGGGCTGACGGTGTATGCAACACCCTGGTCCTAGAAGTTGGGTCTTGAAGGAGCAATTGCCCACATCGGCGCAAAGGCTCCCAGCTGGGCGGAGCTAGCCAATGCCAGTCCGCCATGAAGCGGAGTCAGTGGACGAACCTGGTCGAGATGTAGTGAAAACATCAGAAACTGGGTGACCACTGGCGTCAGTTCGTGCATTGGATGACATCGATGGTTGTGCTGTTGTGTTTAGGGAGGTTTTACTACGGATGCTCCGATGTGGCACTTGAACTGATGGGTTAGGGGTGGTGGTAGGTTCACGAATTACTGCAGGGGGATTAGTGGGCGGCTTACAACTGGATCTTTTGAGATTGGCACGGTCTTTCCATTTCCATTTTCGGAGGCACGTGGTACAGGAAAGGAGACCTTCATCAGGGGTGTTTGGGATTTTACCGATCTTTCGGTTCCACTCGAGAGAGTGCTTGGCAGTGGAATTGTAATCGGACTGCAATTTTTGGAAAAGTTCGTCGAGCCTGGCTTCACTCCTATTAAAACCTTCTTCCTGTAAGATTACTGTGGAGTCTTTCTGGGGGCATGGGTGTGAAGTTATTTTCAATTTAATGTGCTTAGAGCGTGCTACAAATTTTCCACATTTACAGCAGTACACTCCAGGCTGGCCATTAGGTCGCGGTTTTAAAAGGTGGCCATTCTGGTCAAAACTCTTTTCCTCATCCGTATTCTTGGACTGGGTCATCTCGGATCTATGTCCGGTTTTAAAGTCTCGAATGTAGTTTTGCCAGATATTTACGAGACTTTCTTGGAGAATTATGATTTGTTGGTTAGTGAGGTTGGTATCGTCCGTGATGATGGCGCTATATTTTGTGCATGTAGGTAAATTTTGGTAAATAGGAAGTGAGATAGGTTGTCGAAAATCCTTGTAAATGTCACATTCCCATGAGATGTGTAGAACCGTGGGACTCGCCCCACATGGGCATAGCGTCGGGGTTTTGTCTTTACGATGCCTAGCGTCCCTCTCCTCGGTCATTAGGCAGCCAGTGAGCATACGTCGTAGAACACCCTGGTCCTAGAAACCGGGCCGCCATTTTGGAAGCCTTGCCTTTTCCCAGCAATATTGCGGCCCCGTTTTTGGGGCCGGTTTTTGGCACCATTTTTGGGACCACGAAAGGGCAAACAGGAGCTGCTCGACGGTCCTGACAGCCCGGATTTCGTCCATTTGCTGGCGCCAGCCTTCCTTCTGCAATGCAAGCCGCCATGGACACACACATCCATACCAGTAGTACCGCACAAGGCGGTGGCGGAAGTTTCAAAAATAGGAAGCCTATAGGAGAGGTTGGTTGTTGTGAATCAAGGATGGCAGGGCGAAGCCACGGATGGACCGAAAGGTGCTTGAGGTCTCCTCTCTTTCTCTCTCTTTCTCTGACTATCTACCTACCTACCTACCTACCAATCTATCTATCTATCTATCGATCTATCTATCTATCTATCTATCTCTCCGTCTATCTATATATCTATGTATCTATGTATCTATCTATCTATCTATCTATCTCTCTATCTCTCTATCTCTCTATCTCTCTATCTCTCTATCTCTCTATCTCTCTATCTCTCTATCTATCTATCTATCTGTCTATCTATCTATCTATCTATCTGTTGTCTGTCTGTCTATCTGTCTACCTGTCTATCTCTGGTGCAGTGTCATTCAGTCTAATGTAGTGTAGTGTACTGTAGTGTAGTGTAGTGGAGTGTAGTGGAATGTAGTGTAGTGCAGTGTAATGTAGTGTAGTGTAATTTAGTGTAGTGTAAATTAGTGTAGTGGAGTGTAGTGGAGTGTAGTTGTAGTTGTAGTTGTAGTGTAGTTGAGTGTAGTGTAGTGTAATGTAGTGAAGTGTAGTGGAA
>Ga0126342_10016929_pt1 | contig 12656 bp, 11 predicted proteins | sample Cyp1metagenome_FD_92528 | JGI IMG/M metagenome (GOLD analysis project Ga0126342, IMG submission 92528) | Coral microbial communities from Lord Howe Island, Old Settlement Bay, Australia - Cyphastrea 1 metagenome | ecosystem: Host-associated > Invertebrates > Cnidaria > Coral ...
CGCGACTTTCCTACCTTTTCGCGCACCTGCATCTTCTTTCTTCTGATATTTTCTCTTCTGACTCTTCTCCCTGCTGACTGCTTTTTCATCTCTCCATATTGTCGGAAGTTTGACTTCCAAACTTCCTTCGATAACTATAGTTACTGGGGGACCTCACATTGTAGAAATCACAAGATTTAAGGATGATTTCGAGGTCAAGTGGACGGACCCGTTGGGCGTTGGGGCATTTCTCGTTCCATATTAATCTACCGTTGTAAACTTTCATCGAATTCATATCTGGCTGGTGGTTGACCGACCCCTCTGAAAAATATGAAAGTTAAATGGGATTATTGTTCCCAATATATGGAAACATATAAAAAGTTCCAAACCACCAGCCAGATATATACATGCCAACAAGCACAATTCTGACATGTTGGGGCAGCAGCTTGACATCGGGAAAAAAAACCGTTGGCATCGTTGACGTTCTGAGGCCAGCAACAAGCATCTGGCGAAGGAATCGATCCACCAAGCAGAGGCTTCCCCCTGCAATGGCTGCGCTCGTGGTATACAACTTGGGGCCTCTGGAAAACATCCGCAGTATACAACTTGGGTATAACTTTAACCCCCATGTTTGTTGGAATATGGGGCTCCTATAACTATACAATACTATACATATCCATTTATAGTTTACTGGAAATATATGTGCCGAAATCAGACATCCTCATGTAAATCACGTGGGTGATTTCCTCCTTGGACTATGACTTGTTGGCGATTCAGCAAGCAATCCAGCCCAAATGGAGGTGTCCATTCCATGGGAAATACCTCATTTTTTCCCAAATTATCCAAAATTACCCTCTGGCTATGACTAACAGTTCGCCATGGAAAATCCCTGGCCCATAAATGGGAGGTTTAGTTCTATTTCGATTAGGGCCATGGCGCCACCATGGCTATGTTAGTCACAACCAGGGGGTATGATATTTCGTGAATTCCGTGGTGACTTCGGGCTCTCCCATGACTGCCGAAACATTCCAAATCGATTCCCATCTCCGAAGCGCGTTTTTCTACTTGGAGATGCTGAAAAGATTGTCCCAAAAATAAATCTGTCAATAGCGGAAAAAATCAACATAGCTATGGCAGCTATGGCAAATGGCCAATGATATGGATGATTTATGTTGAAAATCATGGTGATTTTCATGATTTGTCCATAGCTAGGCTATGTGAAATTACCAAAGGGTGAATTCCATTCCGATATGCTCCATGCATGTATTGAATATTTACCAACATTTGCCCGGACAAAATTGCCCAGTCATGTAGATTTTTATATACCAACGCCATGGTGAGCTAATATGGGTTACTAGATATTACCCTCCAGTAAATCAACATAGACCCTTGCAGTTGGTTGATCCACCATGGTTTGCATATGGGATTTATCATTGTGGATCAACCAACAAAACAAGAAATCTGGACTCAAATCAATTGCCGCCTCCCGCTGTTCTTGATGATACTTCAGCATTGCAAACTCAGCAGCTCCGCGGCTCCGCTAGCATTTAAAACAGAGACAACCGGTTTTGGAAACCCCAATGAAAACCAGCAACCCACGTATTGCTGGTGATTTTTTAATTCCAAATGTCTACATAATAACACGTCCTCAAATCTTATGGCTTATTAAATATACATATATAAATGACGTAACAATATGGAACAACATCATATCCCCAGTCCTCCGGCTTCGCCAACGTTCCACCAGTTACAGCGCCCCAAGTGGATGGAAATGCCGGACACATCACCTACAAAATCCTGGTTGGTTAATGGTGATTAATGATGGTTAATGACGGTTAATGATGGTTAATGGTGGTTGATGATGGTTGATGATGGTTGATGATGGTTCTCTGGTTGGTGGTTCACCTACCCCTCTGAAAAATGATGGAGTTCGTCAAATGCGAGTATTTTTCGGTCCCAATAGATGGAAAGTCATAAAATTCATGTTCCAAACCACCAACCAGCTATAGTTTTTTGGGGTTCTGGTAGATATCTCCCGCGTTTTTTTGTGGATGTTTTTGCTGGGGAAAAAAGACCAAGCACAACTGGGGAGCACCGCATTGCATCATTTGGCACAGCTTCCAGAGAAGAAGACATTTTCTTGGTACCCTAGAAACTCAGGAATCTAACCCATAGGATCCATGTATGCTATATATGGTAACATGGATCCAATCAATATACCCCATTTATGTTAGCATATATACCAGCACCATGGATCCTATGGGTAATGACAGAGGAAGGCTGAAGAATGATCTCAAATGATCCATCCATGCTCCCATAGAAAAGCGCCCGGCTGCTGCAGCCAACTGCAAGCGCCCGACTGTTTGCACCAGTGGAGTACCCCACCTCGTCATGGCCCAAACTGGTCGTCTCGTAGAATGATCTCTGATACCCCATGATATCCCCATGGTTTAGTTCTGATTGTTTCCTTCAGTGGTGGCAGCGTTTCCACATTTCACTGGTTGTCTGAAAATAGAGTAAAGAAATCCAATGTTTATCAGATTATCATTGTTTTCCAGAATTATAAAAGGCAACATATTCCCTATTTTCTTGTTTTGCGTCACTTCCACATTCGGAGATAGATTTGGGGGTCGCGACTTTGCTGAGACCAGCTGCTACTAGCTATAATGAGTCGGTGTACCGCCGAAAATCAAGGTTGCCAATCCGACAGGAAGGGGCCCCCAAGCGATACAGTAGGTCAGTAGGTGTCAGCTGGTCCATTGCTGAGATTTATGATGGATATATCGAACTATATACTTACGATATCTTATGATATGGGCACCAAACCAACTAACACTTCACCACTGGGCACCACCGCAAGTAGGTCTCCTGCATTGCCAAGTTATCTCTTGTTGCAAGTGCCCCAGTTTTCTCCAAAGGTCGAACCTTGATCTGGGGGTAAATAATAGTAATTCACTAACCTGATTTGCGGATCGTTGCCCGTACAATTGCCATCATTCCAGGGTTCGGTCCCATCACCCAGCTTGATTTGAACAGCCAAGAAGCCAATGGCTGACGAACCACTCCGGAACCTGTGGTTCAAAGGCAGAGTTGCCCAGGGCTGACTCCACTTTTATTTGAATCTTGCCATCCAGTTCATGGAACATAATCGCTCGCCTCCAACAACAAGCATCACTAAATACTTTGCCATCCAGTTCATGGAAAATAATCGCTCGCCTCCAACAAGCACCACTAAATAGAATTTATATCCCATAGGATCCATGGTGCTGCTATATAGTGGTAACATGGATCCCATCAATATACCCCATTTATGTTAGCATATATACCAGCACCATGGATCCGTCATGGGTATGGAGGTTCCCTAAAACGGGGCTACTCCAACTGATCCAAAAATGAGACAAAAACTTATTCGTGTTGATGAAAATTTTGGGGATCCGGGATGCCACATTTTACGAAAGCCACATTTAAGGGAGTCTAGCCATATATTCAAACATTAGTAATTAGTTTACATGGGTAGATTGGGATTTATATGGTGAATATTCCAAAATACTTTTCTTTACATGGGTTATATATGGGTTTATATGGGATCCCCAAAAATTAGTACTTATATGGGTACCATGGGTTATATATATACATATATATATATATATTCACATGGGATTCATATGGGTTCCCTAGTTGGTGATGACTCCCCACCTGTCGAAACAGCCACTTTTTGTTTTTCAAACAAACCCGCCTGTGGTTCCGCAGCAACCAGCTCCACAAAGGAGCAGGGATCGAAGCGCTGCGTCAGAGGCTTCAAGAAATGCTCACTCGCTTGGTACCTGTACTGTGCTTTCGGGAGATCTGAGACTTCGCGTTTTTAACCGGGGTAACGTGTACTTCAGTTCAATACGGATTCGCCATGCGCGGGGGATTTTTGGGGTTGTTGGCAATTTTTTTACATGTTTAGCCGTGGGGGATCATCCATCAGTCATTGGTTAGCCACATTAATACCCACAAAAAACCATCCCCATCTTACAGGATAGGGCCCCCAAGATAGCTAAGTTGCCTTATTTCAGTGGCTTTATGGTAGATATAACGAACTAGTTAATAGGGGTTTTGTTATGGTTTATAAACCCACAAATAACTGGGGGGCCCCATCCTATCCCATCTTTAATGGTGGTAAAAACTCAGATCATGTAATTTATCGTACCCACTACACTACCGGTGACCCTCCAAGCGCTGCGCACATGTTGAGGCTCCCCCAGGTCAGGCGTCGCGTGCCCTCGCTGATGGACACTGCTTCCAACACCTTGCTGCAACAAAAAAAACGATGGAAAGTGCACCTGGTTGGTGGTTTCAATGCCAATCTTAGATACCCTGCATTTGTTTGCCATTAAATGGTGATTTTCCATAGCTATGTTAGTTTACCAGAGGGTAAATTGATATCATTGCCAATCAGCCAGATACCCTGCAAAAAAAAAAAATGCTGGTGAACGTAGATATTCCCATTGATACCAAAAAAAACTAAAGGATTAAAGTGCCCATCTAAGATTGACCTAGTAACCATCTTGAAAAATATGAAAGTCAATGGAAGGATGACATCCCATAGATTATGGAAAATAAATGTTTGAAACCACCAACCAGTGGAAAGTGCACAGATTCGCGTACGCATTTCCTGACCTTCGAAACAGTATTTGGATATGTCAAGAGTGGGTACCCCAAGAATTCGATGCTTAATACAAACAATGGGCTAAAATCTGTGATCCCCCAGGTCTTCAATGTTGACCTCCATTTGACAACAGGGGTACCGATACAATTCCAATATGCTTTCCAAAAGTGTGGTTTTATCTGCAAAAGTCGGTTCGTTTTTCCATCCAATTCCAATGAATTACTGGTTGGTGGTATACCTACCCCTCTGAAAAATATGAGTTCGTCAGTTGGGACTATGAAATTCCCAATATATGGAAAGTCATAAAAAATCATATTCCAAACCACCAATCAGATTATCATTTCCCTCGCCACATGGCCACTTGGAAGGCCCATCCCTATTCTCACAACCATTTTTTGGGATACATCATGTTATGGTCTTGGTAACCCAAGGATCGGGCGTCTTTTTCCTTCTACATACTGCCATTGCTGGGAACATTCAATCAATGAACATGTGATATTTAAATATAAACATATATACGTATATATATATATATATATGACAACCCAAAAAACAATGTCGGAAAATTGAAAATTCTGGAATACCATCCTGGAAATACTGTTCTATTTTCTTGGGATTTTTATATTTACACATGTCAGAAAACAAAAAAGACATAAAATCAAATCATAGACATATTTTCAATCATCAGCATGTGATTTCATTGAAACCAATGATGTTCTCGCCGTGTTGAAAGACATGTTCATTTTCAATGGGAAACTATATATTGCTGTGATTTTTAATGCGTTGATTTGCGAATTCCAACGAAAAACATATCTGTGATTCGTTTCGATCGAAAGGGGTAACTCATAGGATCCATGGTGCTGGTATATGCTAACATAAAGGGGGTATATTGATGGGATCCATGGCACACCAAACAAATAGCAGCACCATGGGTCCTATATGGGTAATTGCATGCAAAAATCTAGGCTTAATCTGCTGGCTGAACCAGTGAATCATGGAACTCTCCCTGCCGCAAGCGCCTCCTTGATGAGTTTCATCAGCTCATCCAACTGTTTTGCCGAGAACCGAAGCACCAACCAGTCTCATGAACATGTCCAGGGTTGCTGCTAGGAAAATTACCACCTTTAAATAGGATTCTTTTGGGCCATGACTGTGTTCCAACGATTAGTGGTTGTAAAATATATGTTTTAACATACCTGAAACATATGCTCATCATTGGGAATCATCATCACAAATATGGCTGACATGATGAACATGCCCTTTCCAGGGTTGCTCCCAACACACCAAATACCTTTGAAATTTGGAAGACACAAATGTAACATGGCCAGTTTATCCCACTTGTGACTGTCACTTAATGTAACGGAGCGATGCTGCTTGCGCTTCCGACGATTTCAAAGGAAAAAACATTGCTTTCTGTACATCAGAAACCAACTTTGAAGTATATAACAAAATCTCATGAAATGAGGCCTCAACAAAGCAATACTTTCTTCGAGTGATCTCCACCATGACACTCTATATCTGGCATATATTCTGACATTTTATCTGGATTTTATCTGACATCTATTCTGACATTCTCTCTGACATTCTATCAGGCATTCTACTTGAAATTCTATCTGACAGTCTAGCTGACATTCTATGTGACATATTGCACTTGCAGTTGAGATCCCGCAGTGCCCAATGAGATCTGGCTCTCGCAGTGCCCACTGAGATCTGGAGCTCGCAGTTGGGGCCCGGCAGTGCCCACTGAGATCTGGAGCTTGCAGTTGCAGGCATAGTCCGAGGTCTGATAAAATCTAGAGACCCTCACCTGGCAGGTGGGGAAGTATGAACACTCCCTAAATGGGTAGCAACAACATTTTATATACAACCCAGTTGTAGTCATATGTGGGAATAAACCCTCTGATACATTATATACAATTCATATATAGCGGTATTATATATATATGGGTAATTAACCACAACCCCCAAGTACCCAGATGCGCTATCCAATTTTCTCTGAACCACTGGGAAACTGCCAACAACCCTGTCTGACAGCGACCCAAGAACTCCGCCTGCGGCCGGTAGATGGCTCTTTCATGCGCCTTGCTTCTGGGCGTCAGGGCGGGGGCACACCCCAACATATATTGACCATTGATTCCATTGATTATATTTACATATATTTACCATTGATTAATTGATTATGTATACATTTACCTCTGAGATTTACAACATGTCCATTTTCAATTTAGGCTACCCCCAAATCATCCAAGTCAGACCATTTTAGTATTGAAACCTGTGGTGACTTGGGGACCCCCCATTTTAAGATACCACTAGTGGACACTTGTGATTCCACTTCTGGTGGTTCAGTTCACCCCAGTTAGAGGTGAACTGACGCGATTCTTAGCTCATGGGATACACCAGTTTGTTCACTAACCTACAAGGACTTAGTTTTTCGTGCGATGAACCACCAAGTATATCCAGATCCAGAAATCAAATATCTGGATAATGTCAATACAATTCAGTAAGGTCGTGGCATAGACAGGTTGGATGCTGAATTGATGGTGGATCGTTCAGGATTCCCGTGATGGTCATACTGAAACTGGTATAATTAGGTTGCTGTAATAACCCTGTTGTCTGGCCCCTCCTCATGCCATGACATATTAATGTGTTTCACCAAAGCATGGTTGGTTTTAATCCCAAAAACACCATATATTTTTGTGTTTGAAGCCTACATTTGATCCTTCCCATCCCCCTGATACTAAACAGTAAACATGCATTCCATGGTCCCAGTCATATCTGATTTCATCCCCACCAAGTCGTTGAAAAAGCGGTTCACATTGTGGGCCTTGGGGAAGGATTAGACATTCGACTCCCTAAGAAAGAAGCCGATTCATCACCAAATGTCCAGTCTGTCAATGGGAGATCTTCAGGATCCAATTGATGGAGGTACGTAAACGTACCATATGTTTGGACATATTTTGTGGTGATATTCCCTGAAATTTAGGCCTTAGATAGGCCTTATATATGGTAGGTACCTCCATGATTTTACTTCAATGCTTCATAAGCCTATCGTAAGTCACCGTTTCCTGGGTCATACCACGAGTTAGCACCCTGGTTCCGTTCTCCAGTTACCTTCACCATGTATCATCACTGACCTGTTTATTAATCTATGATCATCAATTACAATGTTTATACAGGTCATAATATCAATCTATAATTCATCAATAATCTATTATTTTATATACAAATTAATCAACAAAACCAATGGGAAAAGACATCTATGACCTCCACCACGAAGCCAAGCAGCCATTGCGATGTGCGAGGATCTCTGTTGATACACCTGGATCCAAACCCTATTTTTGGACCTGGGGGATGAATAAAAAACCGTAAAAAAAACCATTTGTTCACATCAAAATAGCTGGGATTTATGAATGTGAATGAATGTGAATAACCCCCTAAAAATGCTACTAATAGGTATTGATCCATAGCATTCCATAGCCATATCCAGGTAATAGGTTGAAACAGGGTAAGTTTCCTTCACTTCATTCTGATTGTAATGACAGAGCTCCAGGACTTTTTGTTGCCATATAAATGTGTCATTGTTCATGGATTTAAGGGAAACAACAAATACGGTAAATCTTCCGTCTGAAAAAGGCATGTTTTGGGATTTTAGGTTCTCATTTTCATGCTTTGACATCCAACTGATCTTACCCCCTGGCAAATTAACTCTATAGATACCAACAATCCTTGATTTATAGACATAGACCATTCCATAGTGCTTTACACGACTATGGATTGTCCATCTAGTTTTGCTCAGCTGCAATTTAATACATTTATATAGTCCTAACCAGGAATCGTTCACTGGATATTTACATACTGGCTTTCTGCATGATTTTCCTGCAATATAGCGGCACAATACAACTAATTTAACAGTTCAGATAGCCACCAGATCAGCTGTTCAACCTACATTACGTCATGAGTTAAACAGAATCCCAAATCAAATTCAACATCTTCAACTTACTTACTGTGGTACAACCAGTAAATTGGTTATTTTCCATAGCCATATGCAATAACCAGAGGGCAAATATCAGAGTTTCCTGTCAACATATATTGGCCATTGATTATATTTGCCATTGATTGATTGATTATATATAATATATATTTATATACATATACTTACCTCTTCTGAGATTTACAAAATGTCCATTTTCAATTTAGGGTACCCCCAACTCATCCAAGTCATTGGACCAGTTTGGAGTTAAAACCTATGGTGACTTGGGGACCCCCAATTTTCAGAACCCACCAGTGGACACTTGTCATTCCACTTCGTAGTTAGCTTGGTCGATTTTTGTTCGTACCCAATGATTAGATGCTTACTGTCACACATACTAAACATCTATTACCCTTTGGTAAACTAACAGTTTGCTATTGAAAATGGCCATTGAAATAGTTGATTTACCCATTAAACATGGTGGATCTTTCCACAGATATGTCAAATTACCAGGCCGGGTTTTTCATCAATCGTCCCATGAGGCTGGAAAAACTTGACTCATCTTCCATAGTCATGGGGATACCCCTATTAAATCCTATTACTACAGGATGGGGCCCCCAAGATAGCTAAGTTGGTTTATAACTCCCATAACTATGGTTTATGGTACCTATAACTATAACTATAGTTAATGGGGTTTATAAACCATCTTATAACTGGGGGGCCCCCGCCTTGTAGATGGATAGTTTATAATGGAAAATCCAAGAAAATCCATCTATATCTGGGACTATCTGGGTAAATTTCATCACCGAAGCCTGTCCGAAGCCTGGCATCATAAGGGAAAACATCCCTTTATGGCCCAACAATTCAGTGAAATAACAATCAATTTACCCAGATCTATCTGGATGATTTAGGGCTTTTCCCCATTTTGGGACCCCATATCTTCACCATGAGCTCGCTCATCTTCGGACCCGCCTCTGGCAACGGCACCGTCTCGACCCAAAAAATCGTGTCCGAAAACTTCTCCTCCTGAAGAGTGGCGGGATTTCCAGCGAATCCGAGGGATGTTTGGTCCGAACATATACGGTGATTTGGGGGACAGTTATGGCCCGAAAAATCACATGAAATAAATATAGGTTGCATGATATATCATGATATATAACCTTATAGCTATAGGAGGTATGATTCCATGAAAATAACACAGCAAGGGCCACAACTGTCATCTCCCCAAATCCAAGTCCCATCATTCCAGGGTAGCACCATGAGGTCGTGATCAAATTTCTCTAGAAACAAATGGACATTTCCAGCGGTTCAATGGTGGTATCATGGGGAGATCAGGGGAAAATGATGGAAGCTGAGGATTTCAGCATGATGTTTTTGGTGCTTTGAGATGGTTTAGGCATGAACAATAAGGGGGATCTATCTGATAAAATTGGATTTAATCAGCTTGAAATGATGATTAAATAGGGATTTATCAATCACCTCCTCTGGATGTGTTTATCAATGTCTGGTTCACATGCTCTGGATATTTCTATTCCAAGATTTTGCCCGGCTAAAAAAAAATGGTAATTTGTTCATAGGATATACTGTGGAATTACCATGGGAAAATGGTATTAACAATGGTAAAATGGTACCCTCTGGTAAACTAACATAGCTATTGAATGTGGCCATTTATAGTGAGTTTTCCCATTAAAAATGGTGATTTTCCATAGTTATGTTAGTTTACCAGAGGGTAATTTCATGGGAAACATCATGGGATGACATGGTAAAATGGGAATATCATGGGATTTACGATGGAATTTTTGGTAGCCAGAATGAGATGCTTTGGTCGAACCACTGCGTAGTGATAATCTTCAAACACATGGCGAAATATGTATAAATAAAAGGACAATAACAGCTGGCAACGATTCATGCTACCCAGAATCAGAGCGGATTACAGAGACGAGACCCCAACGGGGATTCAATTACCCTCTGGTAAATTAACATAGACCCTGGCAGATAGGGGTTGGAAGATTAGGTTTCCATTAAAACTAGGCTATTTTCAGGGTCTATGTTAATTTACCAGGTAAGATGATTCCAATTTGATTGTTTGATATGCTTGATATGAAAATTCAAATGATTTGATTCATTCCAAATGGATGATCCCATGGGAAAATGTTGGAATTTGATCCAAAAATTGCGCTTTGATATGTGTGCCGCACGTCATTTTTTGTTCCGCACAGCATTTTATGGATGATTTTGGAGTGGAAATTTACGATGCTGGGAAAGGATTCGAAGGGATTCATAGGGATATCATGGGGGTTACAATGGAAGTGCGGTTCCACGTGATCATTCTGGTTGAATCGTAATAATTGGGTAGCCCAAATTCAACCCAAGTGAGGTGCGGATAAAAAACCATTCAAGTTTGACACTTGAAACCAATTCATGCAACAGAGAAAGAATATGGGTGTGTCTGGAAACTGGATATACCCTAAGAAATGCTATTTAATACGGAACATGATGTTCTAAACTATGAGACTTGCGGGTACCCTATGTTCAAACAAACCCATATTCTTTCAATCGTTCCAAGACCATCTCAGAACTCAGACCAACGAAAGTACGGTGGTCATTCCCGTACCCTGTTGTTCCGGTCCATCATTCCTGTTTCAGAACCTTGGGAAGAAAACAAATACTCTCAACTTACTCCCAACTATGTGACTAATGCAATCATCACCTACCCTCTGGTAAACTGTTCCATAACTATGGAAGATCACCATCAGAGTCATGGTCATTGAGATGTTGGACCCCCACAAGTTCGACGACTGGAATCGCTTGGAATCTTCGACCTCATGGGAATGACTAATGACCCTCTGGTATTGACATGACATAGCGAAAATCATCAAAATATGGCCGGTTTACAGGTACTAACCAACATGACGTGGGATAAACCACCATTTTTTGCCAAACTTATCCCATTTCTTTCAGCCAACCGATTGCCAAGGCACTTTCTCTGGCTCTGCCTCTCCTTGCGCCTTGGCTCCTGAGTTCCGTTCAGCAAAGTCTTTGATGCGCTGGCTATTAAAAAAAAGGCGGTTGTTGAACAGCCAAAAAAATGGTGTAACAAACAAAACTGGTTGGTGGTTTCAAGCCATCTGAAAAAAAAATGAAAGTCAGTTGGGATTATTCTTCCCAGAAAAAAAACAGTACCTCTGATGTATTAATCCTTGAATCAAAGGTAGTGATATATATATATATATATATGTTTTTTTTCTGCTAGCAAAATTTTCGGTGGCTTTTTTCACCAGCCTTGGTGGCTTAGCAACATACACCCACCGTACTGTAGGGGTAGACGTGGCACTTGACCACCAAAAAAGAAAGTGTGGTCCAACTCATGGTCATTCTACCTGGGTGGAATTTTCTACCACCTGCATGTCTCCAATGTTTTTGTTGGATCAAGTTTGATATATAGGCCCAAAGAAGGCCCACATACTGTAGAGGAACCGCAGGAACATTTTAAAATCTTGCCAAATTTCTGCATTTCTTGAAAGTGTTCTTTGAACTCTGGCTGAGCTGTGCAAAAAAATCGGGCCACCCGGGTAGGGTAGTAAATTTATGTAACTTTGGTAAAACAGCTAACAAATCACCCGTTTACCACTAAAATTGAGACTATCATGTGTCGTGGATTGGAGCTCCTCTGTCATGCTCCCAAAAGATAGACATTAAATAAATGTCTCATTCATCTGTCACAATGCTGGTGGGATTTTACTTCTAAAAACTGTATATATTTTAATATGTAATATATACATGTTACAACATATACATCATACATATAAAATATTTACAGATATGATAGATGCAGTACATGATGCTTAATTATTTACACAACATAATTGTATATATATATACATATATATAGAGAATTCATACATATAAGTTATAATATATAATATATAACCCTACCCTTCCATGTCCCACTATGCTCGGAACCGCTGCAGATACCAAAATGGGTGGAACCAGGATTGGGTTCCGGAACCGGGGTGCCATGAGGATAGCATGATTATCAACAACATTCAATAA
>Ga0126342_10016930_pt1 | contig 12656 bp, 8 predicted proteins | sample Cyp1metagenome_FD_92528 | JGI IMG/M metagenome (GOLD analysis project Ga0126342, IMG submission 92528) | Coral microbial communities from Lord Howe Island, Old Settlement Bay, Australia - Cyphastrea 1 metagenome | ecosystem: Host-associated > Invertebrates > Cnidaria > Coral ...
AGGTTAATTTAGTTAATAGTTTTCCTGAACTCTTGGATTTGTCGGACTGGTTCCGACAGTATGAGTGTCTCCTCTAGAGACAGTATTTGGGGCAGTATGTTGACATTTGCTTACTGTTTTTTTTCAACATGATGTTTAAAAAATACTGGTATTTTATGGGTACATCCAAATTTGGTGGGAAATATGGCAGTATTTGTGGCCAGATGTGGGTGCCCGATCACGACTCCCAATTTGCTCCACTTTGGACTGAAATTCCTCTTTTGGAAACTGTCGGAGGATGTCCGAACAAGGTGTTGTCAAAGGATTTGAACAACCCTTCACAATCAAAAACCAAAATACGCAATTGAACAAAAAAAAGTCCGTCACGGGAAAAACCCACAATGGACAAAAAAAATGTCCATACGGTTTTCCAGGTATATATATACATCCTCAAAAAATATAATGTATATAATATCAGGATATAACGATAACATTATATAACATAATATAACGATAGATCCAGGTCTTGGGGCTGCACCACTGGATGCTCCGCGGCTCGTGGCGGGCGACCTAAATCGACGCCAGAAAGGAATGGCAAAGGCACGTCAGAAACACCATCGGCATTCTTCGGCCGAATGATCCAAATGCCACTTCAAAAATCTTCAAAACATCCCAGCCCAAAAACATCCAAAAACATAAGAAACTGTTCAACTCCTTTCGATCTGTTTCTCTTTGTTTGATGCGGTTTGTCGTCTCTGGGTTCAAAACTGCCATGCTTAAGTGATTGCCTGGCACAGGACCAAACATCCGCAAAGTCTGCCATGGTCTGCCCCTCTACCTAGCTATCCCAGCCTCGGAAGGAGAAGCCACGGGACAAGGTCGACAAGGCCTTGTCCCTGCCTGAGCGCGTCTCGAAGATCAGGTATGCCTCAGCACCTGAAACAATGGGCCAAAATGATTCCAAACAGCAGCCAATTCAGCAACATGGAGCCGCGGAAGGCACCAAAATGGTAGCTTGAAAGAAAAACCTGTCCGCAGTGACACAACCTGGAGTGGACCAAAATCATCATTCTCAGGGGCCACACTGCTTTGCACTGAATGCAGCAGCCTCAAACATGCAGGGCACAACCAGGTCAGCAGGGAGGGCATATACAAAGGATATCAAAGGACACATGCCAGTAGTTTGACATGGTTTGACCCATCTCATCACCCAGCTCTTCATGATCAGGATTGTCCCACTTTTCACTGCCATTCTAACTAGTGTCGAAATATCAAGTCTTTCAATCGCTTTCCATCCCCATCTGGAGGCCCTTGGTGTCCTACAAAACACTCCGGAATATGCCCAGCGCAAAGCTCTATATACTGTTTTCCTGCGAGAAAATCTGGTTTGGTTCCTACCTACCTTGAGCTGTTGGGAAACAGGTAAGAATCTAAAGCGTCTTATGAAATGCGCCTAGAAATCGTTAACTTCGCTGGTCTCCTGATAGGACCAATCTGCCACAGAAGGCAACCAGCACAACTATGTAAACTGGAGCTAGGGCCACAGCAATTAAGTATTTCCCCTCGAAGCAGCTTTATGCCGCGCTATACACGTCGATAGAAACAAACCCCTCAGTATGACCCTCTACATGCAATCTTTGGATATCTTTGGTCCATTCTAGTCAGTGCGAGTTGCCTCTTTTGGCTTAACCATTTTGCTTCGCACAGACTTTGCCAACTTTTTTCTTCGAGTCTTGACCTTCTGTGGTTTGAAGACATTGGGCCACTTGTCCCAAACCTGTGGTCCCATCTGAAATTCCTCCTCAGTAACCAGTGCTTGTTCCAACTGCTTTCGCAAGGCAGTTTGATCCAACTGCTGACCAATGACCACCAGTTCCTGCCGCCGATCTCCATATGTTGAGGTCTTGTAGCTCTCCAGTTCCGGAGGCCACTCAGCCAGATCCGTAGCAGCCAACCACTGGGCACCATCATCAATACTCAAGGTCTCACCTGCCTGGTGCCATACCAAGCAATGGACGTTGAGACCTGCAACCCATAGGACTCCTTTGGAACGAAGCACTCGGTCCAGACCGCGCCTCAGGAGTTTGTTGAGCCTGGTTGGGTGGAAGGGCTTTTGTGACCGAAAAACAAAGCTGGAAATGCCGTACTCAATGGTCTCAGGGACATGGTTTCCCTGTAGCTCTTGATACCAACCTGGCATTTCTTCTGCTTCTGCCATATCAAAGCTCTTGGTGTCCAGTAAAAGCTTGAGATCCACTTTGCCAAATCTGGAGCGAATGATCTTGGCCTTGGGGTTCAACTTCTTGCAGAAACCTTCCAGAACGGAGGCATCAGACTCCTTGACCAAATCCATCTTGTTGAGCACAATGAGATTGGCACACTCGACTTGATCGGTCAAAAGGCTCGAAATGGTGCGCTCATCCGTGGCCTCTGCTCCCAAGGCAGATCTTTCTCTGAGCTTCTCAACACCATTGTTGTAGTCTTTGAAGAAATTCACTGCATCTACCACAGTCACAAGGGTGTCCAAACGGGCAACGCTGCCCAACAAATTCTTCCCCTCATGTTCGGCTACAAATGTAGTGGCGACTGGCATAGGCTCAGAGATGCCCGTGCTCTCAATGAGAAGGTAGTCAAACCGCTTCTCCTTGGCCAACTGCGTGACGTTTTCGATGAGGTCCTGACGCAAGGTGCAACAAATGCAGCCATTCTGCATCTCAAGCATCTTGTCCTCACCAGCCAGCACCTTAGAATCCTTCACCAGCAACCCATCGATGTTGACCTCAGCCATGTCATTGACGATCACAGCCACACGAAGCCCTTCTTGGTTCTGAAGCACATGAGACAAGAGTGTGGTTTTCCCGGCACCCAGGAAACCGCTCAGAACGGTGACTGGCAAAAGCCCATCTGCAGCTGGTTTGGCTTCAGATGCTTCAATCATTTCTTCATCCTCATCATCCACTAGATCCATATCTACAAATTCCTGCAGCTCATCTGCAGGAATGTGGTATATGGTAATGAGAAACCTTGCTGGGTTCCGGCCTTCGCCGGCGGAATAAGGCGCTCGATGCAAGCAAGGAAATTTGGTAAGCTTGCCACCCTTCATGATGACAACATCACCTGGTTGAGTTTCCGTGTAACCTTTGCAAACCCGCTCATTCCAAGTCTCTATGATCCTGTGGGCTGCTTCAGCCTTGGCATCTGGGTTCTCTGCCAGCTCAGGGATGATGCCTTCACAGGCCTCATAATAGTTCCAATCCACCTGTGCGTTGTCTGCAAGCACGGTCCCATCACCAGCAAGAGTCATGGCAAAGCGAACCTTCACTGAATCATCATGGTACTTGGTGCATGCGCAGTTTTGGTTGATTTCAACCTTGATCTTCCAGCGCAAGTCCTGCCCTTCTTCCATGCATGACTCGTGTAGCCGCATAAGCTCTTGAAACATCTGGAACAAAGCCTGCACAGCAGAAGGGCTTCCTTTGGCGATCTCTGTGTTCTCCTTGAGGACACCTCGTTCTACCAGTGCCTGGCCGCGCCTCGTGAAATCTGTTTCCAACTTCTGCTGAAGCTGCTGAGGGAAGGATTCCCCGGGTTTTGCAAGGTGACCCTCATAATAACAAAGCTGACCTTTCACGTGTTCACCCAAGGCACAAAAATCCTGAGCCCAGGAAAGCAACACATTGTCACCATTGTCGCTGACAAAACCCTTCAGGACTGCTCCATTCCTGTCAGACTCAATCCTGATCTTTTGTGCAACGCCTGCATTGTCTGGTCCTGCAACCTCCACCGGCTGCAGCCGCTGCATCGGAAAAAACACGGTGGCAGCCGGTGGCACCGACCCGTCAACGGAATTCTCCGGAGACGGTTTCTTGAGCCAAGAGTCATGATAGCCATGGCAATTGATAGAAAATGTGTGGAATATGTGACAATGGTTGTCCGAAAGGTCAACTGCGACTGGTGTGATTCAGTTTGAGTGGCGATATGTGGCGATATGTGGCGATGCTGCAAGCTCTTTCATAAAAATCTGTGACAGGCTGAGAGCGCATGGAATCTACCCAATCATCCCAACTCAGCAACTGCAGCAACCAGAAATCACGAGATGATCGCCAAGCAACTCGACAGCACCTTCTTCCACGGTCTCCTGGCTGGTGTGAATCAGGTTCCCCATCACAGTCGGCACAAGCTGTGGAGTCCTTTGATCCCTCCAAGGTTTTCAGCATCATCTGTTCTGCATCGAAGATTGCCCTGGGTTCAAATCATGAGTTGATGCATCGCATCTGGGTTCACTTTACGCAGTTGGAAATTGTAAAAAAACGACATGCCAGCGCAGGCACTCCACCAGCAGGAAACGTATCAACATTGCAACTCAAACACCTGCTCCAATCTCCTTTGGTATTGCCATATGTGTATCATGCATTGCCAATCATTGCCATTTGGAAAAGCCGTGAACAGTCAAGAACTTATGCTGATCAGGCACTGGCGAAGCCTCCCTTGGTTTGGCCAAGGTTTGCAAAAGCTCAGCTTGTAGCAGGTTAGAAGAATTTAGCCCTGAATCTGACTCAAATGGTTTAAGCATCCTGAAATATGTCAAACACCAGCGCATCATGGTATATACACGTTCATGTCATGGTCATGACCAGCAAATTATCGGCTTACGAGTTTTCCCACCAGTTCTGGGATTCTTTCCATTGCGCTGAGCTGCCACGACCATGCGAACCGGTGTCTTCCGTGGCCACATCTGCTGTGCACAGAAGCTCTTCCACTTGGCCCTGGCAGTCACTGGATGTCGTTCCAGTGACCAACTCCTGATCAAAATCTCAGAGCGCTCACAACTCCCTGGCAGCCTGCCTTGATGTGGCCAAAATTCCAACAAACCTCGGCAAACGATCATTCGATCATATACCATATAATATAACATCATATAACCATGGACAACCATGTTCGGGAATGGTACGTGTCAAAGGCATGGTGATACCTCTCCCATTGCGAAGTGAAACCACGCACAAAAAAACAATGCTGCTTGATCTCAGCATTTTAGTAACAAAACCCTTCAGGATGTAACATATCCTAATTTTAATGTATCTTGATATATCCTGATGTGATGTTACAAGGGTGCGCCGGAAAGGTTTGGAGCAGCCCACTCTAGCTATAGTATGCTATAGTAGTATAGCCCGCTTGCCCACATCCATGCAGCCGTGTGAAGATGTTTGAACCCAGCTCTTCCAGGTGTGTCGGCATGTCTCGGCCCTTTGGCTGCGTGGCCCTTTGGCCGCGGAAATAAACTCGGTGATCTCTTCAGATCATCCAATTGTGACAGATTTTATCCAATTTTAAGCCCTGAGGCCTTCCAAAACAGAGCTGAAATTATGGACGGATCCAATCAGCTCAGATGCATTGACTCGAAGGACCACGGCTCAGACTGGTCAATGGCAGGCCGGAGCCAGCTGAGCAGAGGATCACTTCTTCTGTAGCCATCCTCCCACTTTCCTGAGCCCAGCATCAAGGTTGTGCTCTCTCTCTCTCTCTGTGTCAGGACCTGTCTGAAGCCTGTTGTCAGGTGCCTTCGGATTTACTCGCTCAAGTCATATTTCACAATCCTCAAGTGATTTATTAATGAAAATAAGAACACCTGGAAAAATATTCGGGTTTAGGGCAACTTGCTTCTGGGGCCTCAATGATGCCAGGATATGCCGCATGACAAATGCACAGGGGAGATCAGTGGGGTCCAAAGAGGGCAGCGTGGCAGTTGTTCCGAGGAACTTGAGCCCCGCTTTTCCCATGTCGAAGGCTACCGCTGCCCCAGCAGCAGCTGTTTGAGCTGCCTGAGCTGCTCCAATTTCGGCGGAGGACTTGGACATCTTGAAATGTCTCGGATTTATAATAGCAGAGAAAACATAAGTTGACCAAGTTTGCAGGTCCATGTCCCACAGAACTTAACCCTCGCCTGCTACAAAAGCAAGGAAGAGTGAACCCTCACCACATCATCCCAAGCCGCCTGTTGTCCCGCACTTGGCTTTTCCTGCCCGGCGGGTGAATTGCTTGAGGCCGCTGGAGGGGCTGTCGGCGTGTAGGCTTGCTGAGGCTGCTGAGGCTGTGCTGGAACCTGAGGTGGTTGCAAAAGTAAACAAAAATGTTGCAAGCGCGTCAGCGCTTATGGCATTCTGTTCATGAGCGGCAGGGGTCATCTGAAAGGCTGGGGTCATCGGGAAGAACGTTTAGCCCACCGCTCTACAAACCTCCTCTGGATTTTGGCGTCAAGTGCTAAGGCTCAAACGTACATAGCCTGGCGGAGAGTCAGAGCCCCGAAGTAAGCAAACAACGCTTTCTGACTGTCTTTGGGCGGAGACTGTGTGGTTTCTTCGCACGGTGTTTTTGTGACAGCACTTTATGCCGAACCCTAGATGCCAATGCTCAGCAGAATTGACCTCATCAAAATGCAATTTTATTCTACTACTACAGATACTTATACAACTTGCAAGGAGTTGAGGGGTTCTTACAAAACTAGTGAGTGGTTCGTACTTTGGAAGCTGCCCCTACCAGTAGGGCAGCTGGCAGTCCCATTGGGATCGCGCAAACCCATTTGGAAAGTATCCTGTCAGACCTGGCGCCAACAATGTACAACAGGGCAATGTGCGATGTCTACAGCTGGTATCTTGGTACACCCCCGTGAAAAAAGGCCGGTTCAGGCTGGCCATGCCCCAATTTTGTTGCGTATATTTCGTTATCAATATAGTTTTGCCCCACACGTACATAATTATCAACAAATATCGACAAATTGTTTTACTATGTCTTACTTGTATAATTTATATTTATATAATGTGACTTGTAGTTGCATCCCAGCAGTTTTTATGGTTGTTCCTTTACGATCTTTATGGCAACTTTATGGGCCAGCCCCCGACCCCAGTCATGCCCAGTCATTTGGCCAAGGCCTGTGCAGGGGACGCCCCTGGCATCTGTTGCTGCGGAGGCCCGGCAGGCTTGCCAACCACGGGCTGTCCAACTACCCTTAGCCAACTGCGATCGATGAATGGCATCATCTGCAGATTGACAATATCAAAATATGAATCGGAAATATGCGAAAATATTAGGATTCAGTTGGATCCAAACCAAATTAAACACGAAGCACTTGGTGGTTTGGATGGCTAAAGTCGGGTGACATTCGCGCGATTGATCTATATTGATCCAGGTGGATTCACAAATGATGAGTGTTTCTCCGCCTATGGCTCAAATCAAACAATGATTCCACAACTGATCTACCCAACATAACCTGACCATGTTGTACAGTACCAAGTTCAGCGACACTTCGCTGTCCCATCAGCCAAGGCTCGTAGGTGGTGCTGTTTGACTCGGGTGGCCTGAAGATTTGTTTCAGAGGCTTGGCATGGTGGTAAGTTTGCCATGCTGCCACCCGTGAAACATCCGCGTGATGATCGTGTGATGATCGTGATGATGAGGAGCTGAAAAAGAGTAAATAGATGGACTATGATATAGACTGGCAGACAGTGCAAGCTGATGACGTAATCTGGAGTTTCGAGTCCACACCTCTCCTGCTCCCTCTTGTCATGAAGCTATCGCCACACCCTCCTATAGCTCTAGAATCCGACTAGAATCCTAGAAAGCGACACAGTTCTGGCAAGTGGCTTGGCTTAACACCCAGCACCACTCGTGCAATGGGAGATGATTGGCAGCAATCTGTGCAGGAGAGCACGAAGAACCAGAGCACTGCGAATTGCATGGCCTGAAGACACGGGGAAAATCGGGGAAATGTGGGCAGCTCGGTCAAAAATGACTCACTTCCAAAGGGCCTATAGATGGGCCTAGATGGGCCTAGGCTATTCAGGGACAGTCCAAACATGTTGACATCTGTTCGCCGTAGAGGCGACCCATGCGACCCGAGCGGCTGCTAGGAAGAAGAGGATCAGCAAAAGGCTGGGCAGAAAGGCCAGGAAGTCGGCCCCACACGAAAAAGCCCAGCCAGAAGCGTAGCAGTTGAAGCCTCATCTTCCGCCAAGAATGCCAAGATTCACAGCATTGAGATGGTTTGGATATGTTTGGATGGGCTTCTTGCATTGCTTGAACAACATGGAAAGCTAAGGGTGGTACCAAATGATCCGAAAAAGACCTGAAATCGTTTTGGGAAATGATGGGAAAGCCATCCAAGCTGCTTTGTGTGCAAAATCAACATGGTGCAGGGATGTGCAGGGCAACGATGCAATGATGCATAGTGCAGCCCGAAAGGCGAAGAGGTAGAACAAAAAACCAAAATCATACAGGATAATATCCCAAGCTCCTTGGTAAATGCCAAAGGCGTGAAACTCGACAAGACACATTTGCAAAAAAAGAGCAAGCAGCCTGAAACTACAGCAAATCTGGACACAGCAATGTGGCAAACTACTGTGAAGGCTGCTATAGGCTCCACACGCTTCATTTGTTCCTGGCCAGAAGCACAACATGTCTATCAAAATGTGTTGTTTGTTGGACAGGCCCAATCTCTCAGCATCAACAACCTTGAGATGTCGTCAAACTCCAAGAGGGCTTTAGGCCTTTTGGATCCTTTAGGCCTATGGCACCCATTGCACCCATGGCACCCATTGCACCCATGGCACCCATGGCACCCACGGCACCCATCACTGGCTGAAGCCCTGAGGTCCTTGGCAGTTGGTGGCTGTGCGAGGCCTTCCGCAGCCTTCTGCAAGCCATGGAACAACCTGGCCCGTTGTAGCACGTTGTGGCACATTGCATGAGCCAATCACTGGAAACAATCAACATGTCAGACCTCGTCTGAAGGTACAGTGCAAATCCAGCATGCCTGCCATTTGCACGCTGATGAGCCGTCTCTGTTGACACATTCAACAGCAAATTTTGCCTAGTTTGCCTTGATAAATGGAAAGCACAAAATTATGCGGAAAAGCTGGAAGAAGGAGGTTCATTTTAGCTAATCATTCTGATTCTAGTCAAGTCTGGAACCCAACACTTCGTTCGCAATGGACATGTGACATGGGCCCATCACAATCTTGGCATTCACTCTGGGCTGAGCTGGCGCACACGAAGCTGAAGATTGCATTCCCAAGCAGCAGAGCCTTCAGATTCCGCACACAATCTTCCGCCTGGCGCCGTGGCCCGTGGCCCATGTCTCAGATGACTTTCAGATGTCTCCGTCGGGCGCACGTCGGGCGCCAGCTGGCCCCAGACCTGGACCAGGGAGTAGACCGAGGCGATCAAAGCCGGCAGGTTGAAGGCCCAACAGAGTACCTGGCGCGATGAACCGAAGAATGGGTTATATAGTTGGGATATGTTGGGATGCTGGATCTGCCACTTTTTCTAGGGACCCTGTGTTGCACCCTGGTTCCCTCTTGAGCTGTGAAAATAGCAGAAGTCCCAAACTGTCACATACCAAGGGCATCAGGACTGCAGCCGAGGCACAACATACATACCCAGTGGTCCTTGGCTCAGACTCCATCTTACATGTTTAGGCCAAGGCAGCACTGCCGGCTTCCCAGAAAAAACAACTTAAAGATCTGAAGAAGGCAACACCGAGCATCTTGACCATATCACCGCGCAGGGCACGCAAACACTGCCAAGGCAGGTGCCAAGTCCTCGAGCTTTGGCATCTTGTTTCGTACGTTTCGTTTTCTTGGCTCAAACGGCTCAAACCCAAAAACCTGCATAAATCAGGCCTTTGATCCTTGGACGCTGCAAAGATTAGGTTAAGAATGGTTAAGATATTTATCTGCCCGGTTCAATGGTGACCATTTTTTGCATTTGTTTGCCCGTTTAGGCCGCTTCATGAAAGTGCCAAACAGTGAGTGCTACCAGAGGAGGATAACACAGCCATCGTACTTTTTCCTTCACTGAAACTGCCACCAGGATGCCCTGACAAACAGAGTCACATGCAGTCTCCACGCTTTTACAGCATTTCCTGAGAGGCCAGCTTTGGATCAAAGCATGGATGGTGGATATCTGAACATATTTCAACATCTCTCTACCTTTCTTCACCACAAATCTATACAAATCTTGGCACCGGCCTACTGCATCAAGTTTTTCTGAATCGCATTCTGGATCTCAGCCAAGCATCGAACATGCAGTGCAGCCGCCCTCAACGCAATCTGACAGGCAAGCAGCTCATGGAGTAACCAAACAGTGATGAGAGTAATAGGAACAGTGGTCTGAGTGGAAACATTCGATTATATAACTTTCGGTCTACAAAGATCTAAAATGAATGCTTTCGTTTCTCCTTGATAATCTTGCGAGATCTTGTAAGGTTGTTACTTACAATCATTTACAATCTAATATGTGAGTTCGTTCTAGAAAATGGTGAAAAGCAGGCGAAACCAGCACCATATAACACCCAAAACCCTCGGCCGTCAGCCCTGTTTTGGTGCTGAGTCCACCTATGTACACTTACAGCTGTGCCATCAAGGAATGATGCCATCAGCTGATCTAGCTAAAGCATGTGTTGTTGGGGCCGAAGCACCCAAAGCGCCACAGCAATCATCCACTTTCTTGGTGCTGTTGGGCCCTGAAAGATGGCTAGACCAAGGGCTCCAAGCGTCTCATGCTTGAAACATGTTGAAACCAGCTCTTGCGGTTACACCTCTATAGTCTATATTTATGTAATATACATTTAAAAAATAAGAAGTATAGGTAAAATGTGGTATAATACTTCTAGAGTGAATGACTGCATCCGGCACCGGGACCGGGACCTATCTGGACGGACCAGGACCTACTCCCCCAAGGATCGTTTGGGGGTGCGCTTCACGGTGTTCATTTCGTTCGTTTCATTCGTTTCGTTCACGATCTCCCGCACCGGCAGCGCCATCATCAGCTGCTGGGACCGGCCATCGAAGCCGGCTTCGCAGCCCACGGTGCCCACGGTAGAGGCTTCCGTTGGCAACTCGCCGGCCAAAATGCGATCGTTTTGCACCTCAGAAAGCAAAAAAATGAAGGCGCATGAAGGCGTCAAATCTGACTGGGTGAGTGGGTGAGTGAGTGAGTGAGTGAGTGAGTGAGTGAGTGGGTGGGTGGGTGGGTGTGGGGTTTGATCATTTTTGATCTAAATTCTTTCATCCTGAAACAGCCATTTTTGGCCAAAAAATACACCAGCCATGCTTTAGCTAAAGTAGCTTTTTAATTCCACGTTTAACTTTAGCGGGGATGCCTTAAACCAGTTTCTTCCTGGGAGGAAGTATTTAATCTGGATTGATATATCTGGATGATGTCTTTTCAATGGCATATGGTAACATTTATCTTTGTGAGCTCCTTTTGGGGTGCAATGTGTGTAATTCAGTTTAGAGTTGTTAACTTCGAAGCGGCACGCAGAAAGGTCCATACTTCAGCAAAAGGAGAAAAACTTCAGCAAGAGATGAGGTCATCATTGTGGACAATCCCTACAAGGGCCTTGGATCAACTCCCATATAATATAATTAAAGGCTTACAAACGCATGTTGAAAGATTGGGGCCAGACTTTTCCTTTCCCTATGGTATTATATACATGATAGATATACACATCAGTACACCCCGTTTCTCCTTGATGTCGAGTCCTGTGCCTAGTTTCCCTTCAATTCTCTTCCAGGCACCTTAATTCCAGCATTGTCTGCCCAATATCTTGCTTCTGCAAGTGCTTGGACCTCTCCCAAGCTTTTGCTTCCACCGGCTTCCAGGGCTTTTCGAAGCTCGTCGCTCCATAAGCCAATGAAGGTGCCCAAGGCTGGCTCGAAGGAGCCGGCCGTGGTCACAGCGAAGACCGGCCAGGATTGGGTCCCGAAATAGGTCCGGTAACCTCAGCACCAGGTCTGAAAACGAACCCCGAGGTGCATTCAACATCATTAAACGACGTCAAACGCAGGGCATGAAAATTGGTTCCCGAAGCTATCCAAAGCTGCATGGATATTGGGAAATCGCCATGATTGATCACAGGATGGCCGGAATTGGTTTAACCATGTTTGACCTGGTTTCAAATGGGTTCAGTATGTTTCAACTCAATCATTCTGCCAGGGCACTTGGCCTTCTCATGAACTCAACCACCCCTCCGGATAAGCAGAACTGATGGAAGATCACCAATCGCCGATGAGGTGATTGCTCCAGCATGCTGTGATATGCCTGGGGCGTTGTGATATGTCATTTGCCACATGCCTGAACCGAGGCTAGACCTGCACGGATTCTACTAAGGCCAACCTGTTGACGGTATGAGATAACTGGGAAAAAAGTGGTAAACATAGTTGATGCGGCTGTGCGCTAGCATTTTATCGGTTCCTTCCAAATAAAATGAAACGTGCTGAAACTAGTCCTCAATGATAGCTATGTGGGCACCGCCTACGCACAGTACAGTACTGCTCGGTAAGCAACTATTTGCGCGGTTACCTGCTCGACATGTAAACAGCAGGTAGCAAAGCAACATCTAAAGTAGACAAACAGGCAGTCCGAACTCTCTCTCTCTCTCTCTGGCTTAGCTTCAACGCTGCCTCATTGAGGCAGGCACCCCTGATCGTTGCAGGGGTGGACTAGGAAACAGGAGGCTTGTAGGAAAGTGGGCAGACATCCGTGGGTGCGGGGATAATCCTGAAGTCCGCCCACACCGCTTTGGCGGTGAAGGCGTGCTTATTGGGGGGCAACAGCAACACTAAATGCTCAATGACATTTGTTAATATAGCAGTCGCTATATCAGCTTTAGCTGGGGGGGG
>Ga0126342_10016931_pt1 | contig 12655 bp, 14 predicted proteins | sample Cyp1metagenome_FD_92528 | JGI IMG/M metagenome (GOLD analysis project Ga0126342, IMG submission 92528) | Coral microbial communities from Lord Howe Island, Old Settlement Bay, Australia - Cyphastrea 1 metagenome | ecosystem: Host-associated > Invertebrates > Cnidaria > Coral ...
CTGCTGCTGCTGCTGCTGCCTTACTGCCGCTGGCTGCTGGCTGCCGACTGCTGCCTACTGGCTACTATTGCCGCTGGCTGCTGGCGACTGGCTAGGTGCTGTTCTACCCTTTAGAATAGTAGTGGTAGAAGTCCGAAACTGCCTACTGGCTACTATTGCCGCTGACTGCTGGCTACTGGCTATGTGCAGTTCTACCCTATAGAATAGAAGTGGTAGTAGTCCGAAACCAGAGTCAAATGTCTTATTCCCTGACGCGCTCCCCCTTGCGTCTGCCGGGGTCGGCGGATATTATTCTTGAATGGGATTATATAATCCTGGGATTATATTCATGATATTATAATATATGTTCATCTGCAGCATCATTCTTGGATGGTCCCTCTCGGTCATTCGATGGATGAGATTTGCCTGAGGCGATCCCCTTCAGCGTGCCGGCCTCTAACTACTTGGCCACACCCTTGAGGTTGACAAACACACCCACTGTGGGGAGACCTATGCTGCTGGGGAGTCAGAAGTGTGGGAGCCGTGTCGCCTTTGGGAGAGGCTTTCAGAGAAGATTTGACCTTCAAATGGGAGATCAAGTGGAGATCAAATGGTGACTTTGGGACAACAACCCAGTTGGTGTGGCTCAAAATTCCGGTAGGACCATGGTAGGATCAAGACTTAGATGTTCTCAGAAAATTGGATGAATCAACAAGAACCAGAAACTGTATCATACTTCATTCCATTTTCTTGGGAGTTTCAACAGATCAACAGATCTTAGACCATCCCAAACTTCAGGTTAGCGATGTGTCCTTCTCCTTTGCGGCGGGCGTGGCCATTGGAAGGGCATGGGCAGGGGCCCCAGGGGCCCAGGGGCCCCCATTGCATGGTCGGCCCTGTTCTGCTGGAAGTTTCAAACACCCTATTGGATGATTCGTTCAGGGATTAACTCTACCCTTGATTCATGGATTTTTCGGCTGGTTGCTGGTTTGGAACATGGCTGGATTATGACTTTCCATAAATTTGGGAATGGAAAAATCATCCCAACTGACGAAGTTCATCATTTTTCAGAGGGGTGGCAGGTATACCACCAAGCAGCATGGGAAAAATGGAAGTTTTGTGAAACTCCCTATGGGATGATGAGTTCGGGGATTAACACGACCCTTAGATTCATTGATAATCAATAATCATTTACATTTACCATCATTAACCACCATTAACCACCATTAATAACCATTAACCAGATGTTCATCCACAGAATGATCATTTCTTCTGTGTCTCTGCGAAGTGATCCAAGTGGTTTTGGAAGGGCCTTGTTTGACATGCGACGGTCAAGGCCCAAATCATCTTGACCTCGAATTTGCCAATGGCCACAGCAGCCAACATCAAGGCCGACAGCTCCTTGGAGGTCCTACAAGTGGATGGTGTGGTTTTTGTATGTTTTTTCACATTCAACACATCATGTACGGTAACTTGTATCTCAGGATCATGGCATTTAAGCTGAACCTGGTTGAAATTTAGGTTTTTTCCAGCAACTCATGAAGACTCACTACAACTCACAAAATCTGTGGGGAATCCATGGAATTCCATGGTATTTCAATCCGGACCAGGCGGCGACCTACGCAGTGGGCGATGTCGTGAACTGCCGACAGGTCGATGTGAACGTTGGAGTTGGACGCTCAGAGACCCGCAAAAACCTGGGATTTCTCAGCAATTGCCATAGAACATCCGAGAAATTTGATGAGATGTTTTCTTTTCCATCATTAATAGTCACAATACAATCCACACATCATCATAAAATCCATTTTTTTTTGCAGAATGTTCGGATCTCATTGGAGGATCATGTAGAATACATTGGATCATTGGATGCAGCCGATCCGCGATCGCGCCAAGACCTCCATGCTCTACTGGAGCTTGTCAGGATGCAGATCGAATCTCAGAGCTTACAGAAAAAACATCAACAAATGCTGGTTGGTGGTTTCAAACATTTTTTATGTTCCATAATATGTGGGATGTCATCCTTCCCAGTGACTTTCATATTTTTCAGAGGGGTAGGTATACCACCAACCAGAATGTGTTGCCGCGATTTTTTTTGGGGTGATGTTTAACTGATGTTTTCCCTTGGTGATTTGTTGAATTATGGACATTCGAACATCGATCGCGAGTTCTGTGGTCGACTCACCTCAATCATCTAAATCCGATTGTATCTATTCTTTGTATCTCATTCTGTCAGGAATGTCTATGCAGTTTGGATTGAACAAATTTGGATTGAACAAAGTTTAGAATTATCCAATTATCCAACTTCTTTTTGCTTTCGGAAAGAAATACTATGAAATACTTGGGTTAGAAAGCACTCGATTTCTCCATGCAGCCACCGTACGAGGTCTTTTGGCTGCAGTGCAGTACAGCACAGTGCTGTATGTAGAAGACATGGCGGGGCTGAATGATGGCACAGTCTACAACATCTTGACAGCCTTGGGCTCAGATGTGGAGATTTATGAGATGAATATGGATGGAATCGTGAGATGGATATAGAATAATATACATGGATATTCATAAATGCATATACATACATCTGTGTATGATGGATATATAGATGGAGGAACTGCATGAAATGGATGAACCACTTTACTACTGGTATGGTGGATCTGGTGGATAAACAGCCAACTTCTGGTCTACTGTTGATGTTTGGGGAGGTTCCAGGGTACCGTGATGCCTTTATTTTGACCCTTGCAATGGAGAAATGGCCAAGAAACCACCAGCTGGCTTTTCTCAGGTGGTCCCAGCAACCACCAGCAACTACTTCATTGAAGTTCCGTGACGACCTTGGAAAGCCTTGGACCTTGGAGCCCATGTCGCAGTTGCGGCAAGATGGTTTGCTACAACTGGGCCATATGTTTCAATGAATTCACTAAGAATTCACTAAGACTTGTGGAGCTTCGGATTGTAAGAGGAGCCGTGAGTTCCATGCTATCTCAGCCATCTCAGCCCTCGTTTGTGAGGACACCTGTTTCGGCCATCGCTGCAGATGGAGTGAGGGCCTTGAGATGTCACCATGTGTCCAACCTGAGGGTCGGGGAATCCCTTAGGTTTACTGGGGGTGTCTGGAAATGGGGTACGCCGTGTATGCCCTCCAAAAAATGCCAGTTTACTAGGGGAAATGGTGTTTACCATGATTCACCAGGCGTAACTTTGGGGGTACCCGGCGAGTTTTGTCTGGAAAATGATGCGAAACCACTTGATTTTGAGGGTTTTTCCGTAAATCTTCAGACAAAACCCGTATTTCATGGTCCATTTTTGGGGCTCTCACAGGTCACCTTGGCATACACAGCCTATGCTGCTGCTGGTCGTGCTTGGGCCATGATTCTGGAGGCCTTTCTCCTGGTATCTCCTGGTTCAGAGGAGTCATGGAAGATCAGGGCCAGAGGTGAACATTGTATAATATTGTATAATATTGTATAATATTCCATAATATTGTATAATATTGTATATACATTTATACATGTATATATACATCTCTTGGATATGGCTTTGATTGAAAATGAGGGATACCCTCAAATTCAATGGCCGTATTTTAGTGGGGAAAATACTGAAATCAACCATTATTAAAGCATCAAATTTGGAAATACCCATATTTTCAGTCAAAGCCTATGGACTGGCCAACTGCCTCCAGTCAGGGGCCATGGGATTCGATGGTCCCAACCTGTGGCCGCCAGGTAGCCACCTCGAGTCCAACCACCAGCAAAGAGGCCGGAATCAGACCACGGTGGATTTTTCGTGATTTTTTTCGTGATTTTTCCACAGGGGTTCATGATGGGTTCATGCGAGTCATGCCACAACAGAGAACCAGAAGGACACAGATTCTCCTGTCCCCTTGGGTCTTTTTCCTTTTGAAAGGGCTTTTTTTCTCCCTTGGGGTCCCATTGTGGAGCAGCTGGGAGGTGAAGTTGGGGCAATACTCTGTGGGTGGACCTGGCTGGAAGCTAAGTCGGAAGCCATCAGACATGTCCACCACATTTTTTGCCATAGTAAACCATCATGAAACCAGCATTTGAATAACAATTTCTGGGTCCATAGTGATTTGTCCACCTTCCGGACAAAATCCGGCTCGTTTTTTTCCCCACAAAACCCGGCTCGTTGCTTTAGGCTGCAAGCCTTCTGAGATGATCATCGACAACTCCAGGAGCGCGGTCAACAAAAATGGATACACCATGATACACCGTTAATGGATGTCTGGTTGGTGCTTTGGAACATGGCTTTTGTTGTGCAAAAAACAAAAAAAATGAGGGATGATGGGATGTCATCCGAAAGCCATTGACGAACTCATTGACGAACTCCATCATTTTTCAAGATGGTTAGTGCACCACCAACCAGATGTTAAGCAATGGTCATAAGCAACGATGGGATCCACTGCCTGAGCATGGAGCTGAGCCATCCATTGCACAGATATGGCTATAGTGCCAGGGAAAGAACCATGAAATCTGAGATTTTTTTTGAGGATTCACATGTCAGGCACATGATTTTTCCAGAGGGTCTCTGATTTAAAATCACCATAGTTAGTGGCCACGTACCGATCTTTCGGACTGTTGGACATGTCCCAATAATTGGGAGGTCCCCTCCACCAGATCCTACGTGTTAGGCAATCGCTGCAGCTCACAGACTGCAGTCTCATTCCAGGCTGGATTTCACGGGCAGATCATTTCGGCAGATCAGAATGAGTGGTGGATCAGAACATATTAAACTTCGAGTACTATCATGTATTAATATCCATGTACATAATATATAATAATATATAGTCGATTGCAATTTTGAAATATCTAGAAACTCTGCTGAGTTGAGGCAGTCCAAAGACTTTACACTTCTCAAAGTTCTGCACAGGTCAGAGCTACAACGTGATCGTCTACATCGAAGAAGTCGTCGGAGATGTGGTGGTTCACTCAGACCATGGGAGCTTAAGGCAAACAGATCACTCCTGTTGTCAGATGTACCATCTGGTTATTTAACATAGCCATGGAAAATCACAATTTTTAGTAGGTAAACCTCTATAAATGGGCCATTTCCCATGGCTATGTTAAATAACCAGAGGGTACCCATTTGTGGAGATTCTACTTCCATGGTTCCCAGGCGTATTGCTGGTCATGGTTTTGAGTAATTAAGATGATCCATTCCTATAAATCAACACCAATGGTAGACCGATAGACCCATTTGACGAATACTTTCCCAACCCTTCGATATGATTTTTTACTGTCATCTAAATTTATATACGATCATATCTAAAACTCATTTTATCAGGTTTTCCCTCCCAGCTTGAAGTGGGTTCCCATTCCAGGTTCCAGGTTCCATTGGTTACCCCCTGGCACTGGGCCAAGGAGGGTGTTTGGTCTTCCGTGGAGATCACCGTGCCACTGACTGCAGCAGTGGAGGTGGGGACAGCCGTTGTTGAAATTTGGAGATCTACTGGATTTGTCCTGTCAGGATCCATTGGCCAGAAGCTACTCCGATTTGACCGTGACTCGGCTTGCATCGGACTGACCTCGGCTTGCATCGGACTGACCGGCTGCACGTTGAAACAAGGTGCAGCCTGGGCAAGACTACGTCTACCACGTGAGGGCGGTGAACTTCATTGGTGTTGGGCCAAAGCCTTGGAATTTCACCACGAATTCCTGAGTGGAAACAGGCCACCATTTAGTTCGATGCCATTAATACGGGATTTGTCATTGCCATGTTTTATGACACCGAAGGGTATATCATTTCTCTCAATGTTTTTTCTGGTCAAAAAACCTCTATATAATAATGATGCTTAAGGCTTAAGCATTCAACCATGAATTCACCATCATTTTTCTGTCAACCAAGGCAACCATCTCCAGCATCAGCTTCCATCCGAGCAGGAAGTCTGGAATCTCAGAGCCGGGCTTCTCACTTTGGAAGGGGATTTAACCACTATAAATGGTGATTTAATCGGGGTTTAATGGGGATTTAATGGTGATTTAATGATCATTTACCCTCCGGTAAGTAAAAACAAGTGTGGGATTTTAATGGAATTCTATGGGACTTCGGGATTTTCATGGGATAATGCCCTTCGGAAGTTGCGGATGAAACTTTTGGAATAGCCTCTGGTAATTTAAGATCCATTATATAATGGTGGAAAAAATATCATTAGTAATGGTTGATAATGGGATGAATAGGTACCACAATTTGAGGAACAGTCTATCCAGTCTGGGCATCTCAAACAAAATGAAGCCCTTTGTCTTTCCGGATTTGATCTGATTTTATAAGATGCCCCTCTTGTGGGTTCAGATTTTTTGGCAGATCCTTTCTGATCTTGATGTGATATTTGGTACGTCCAGGAATCTTGCCTCTTGACCGTATGTTGGCACTCAAACTGAACGACCTAGAACGACATCATCAATTTCCAAAGTGTTGCACATCTTGTGATAGTAGAATAGATGATAATGGATGTGGATCAGTTCCACACTCTGTCGATGTGAATAGCTGGAGCGGTGCCAGATGTGCCAGCGGCACCTGCCTTGCCGATCATCGCTTCCCGCGCGCTGACGTCCCTCACGGTGGAGTGTGGCGCTTGGATGGGAGCTGGTAGGAAACCATCATGAGGATCCTGGATGTTGCCATGGCACCCAGAGGAAATGGGGAATGATGAAACTATGAAGGAGAAACCAGAAAAATATGGAGTAAATGTCTGTAATTATTCTGCGGTATTTTGGGTGATTTTCTCAAGGGGGAATTGGGAGCAACAGCCATTGATACTTTCATTTCGGTGGACACCCAGGGGATCCATTGATCGTGTTGGGACCATGAAACCTAATAAGTATTGCAGGTTAATATATTATGTCATCTCATATCCACATGGATCCACAATCGTCTTATGACAAATGGCTGGCTAAATGCTGGCTAAATGGATTTCTCGGACAATTTGAAATTGGGCACCCCCCAAAAAAAAACCATGGTTTTCATTCATCTCCCCAAAACAATCCCAAACCCATGGTTTTCATGAATCCTACCAAAAAATCCATGGTTTTCATGTGGAGTTGGCCATAAATCCATATAAATCCTCCATTTCCAAAGCCTCCCCCGAGTCGGTCTCGAGGTGGGCCCCGCCATCACCCTTGGGATCCGAAATTTTGCTACTCGTCAGACCGGGAGAATCCAGAGACCTGGTAGTGGGAAAATCCTTTGAGCTAAGGGAAAAATCGGGGAATTCTTGGATGGTCTGAAAATGAGAACATATGAGAACATATATCTATCATATTGACGTGAAACAGAAATGATCTTTGAAGCTGGTGAGATAGGCGCGACTCCAACTTCGGGGGTTTATACTGCTTTTCAGAGTTTGGGTGACATAGTTTGACATCACATGCCTGGTGAAGCATCGGAGTTCATGGTGCTAAGGAGCTACAGACTCTTCATGTCCGGGCCATTGGATGGTGGTGTGGGATGCTAAGATGCACCGGGGTTTCTGGCCTGATGGACATGCAGATTGGATTTTCATGAGGGAAATTCAGGAAATCCAAAGAAATCGAATGAAATCCATATTTCGCTAGAAATCGAAGTTGATTTTGATGAACACAAATTCTGTTTCACTGGCAGTTCAAGTGGAAGGTTTTTGGAAGGGGAAGGGTTTCCTCCCAGAACTCAGACTACTGTCAGGTCTACCAGGAGATCTACAACGGTCCGGATACCGCCTATACCAAGGTGGATCTGTGGCGCTGAAACGATGCTGTTTTTGTTGGGAGAAGGTGATGTTCTGGGCTAAATAACGTGAAGTCTTAAGGAGTAGAGTCGCTCATCGTTTTTCGGGATAGTCTGAATTGAATGAATTGTCTGAATTGTCACATTTGTCCAAGAACAGATAGTAAATGATAGTAATATTATGTAATATTATTGGATTTGTCCATCTACGAAACCCCAACATGGCAATGTCCATAGGCAAATGATTGACCATGATGGACCATGAACCAATGGGCCAATGGGTCTATTCTCAGACCCACAGTGCTGCTGACCACTGGGTTGTTGCAGTCCATGCTGACCACTGGCACCATCTACCTCTTCCGGGTGGCGGCTGTGAATCACATCGGCTGCCGCCTCAGTTCCAGACTTGAGATCTCAAGCTTGGCTGAGAGACGCTGAGAAAACATCGAAAAGATCTGCATTCTGGTTGGGTAGAATCAGTTTTAAACATGTTTTAACCCTTTAGCCCCCTAGTTTGGGTTGGTTCAGGTTGAGTTTTTCTTCAAATCCACATTTTGGTCACAAACACCCAATATCACCCAATGATTTTCCAACTGCCAGGTGAAGGTCAACGTAGCGCCGTGCGGGAAGCCGCTGCCTGCGTCTTGCCCTGACCTCAGTGGAGGTCCCCCCGTGACGCACCTTGGAAAATCGATGATTTTCTCAGCTATTTCCTAGCTATAGACCTCCATTTATAGATATTTAATGTATATAGGGGAATAGCCAGGAAATATTCAATAACCTATTAGATATTTAATGATATTTAATGATATGTATAGGGGATTTTCCAGCCACATTTGATGACGGGTAACCACTACAAAGGTCGTGGTAATACGTGCATTTTTTCGCGGTTTTTCAATCCGCTGGAGGTTCACCCCTGTCGCTATTGGATTGCGACGGCAATCCACAATGGTTCATTGATTCATGGTCAACGATTCAATTTGAGAGCAAATCATAGCAAATAGCAAGTCATTTTCAGCCAATCTCTTTTCATATGGGTAAATATCATAGTCATTTTCAGCCAATCTCTTTCATATTGTGGGTTTTGATATTCGCACAGGAAACATGCAGGATATGAACTAATCGGAGAATCAGTTGAGAAAGTTTCCAGAAACTCCGTCGAACGATGGTTTCCCGTGGATCTTCCCTCAATTCAACTCAGTAAAAGTTATTGGACTTGATTGGACTTGTTTGGCTTAACTGAGACTGGTAACACCGTAAAACCCATGTAAAACCATGTAAAACCATAAAACCTGATTCATCCTGATTCCAAAAGACTTAAATAAAGGTCAGGTGAAATCCCAGGTCACCTGAGGCATCTGAGGCATCTGCGGGTGAATTTTCACCACAGCACCTCCCAAGGCCCTCGATGCCCACCAGCTTCGATGTGAAGTCCCGATCAACCCTTGGTGTAACCATCGAGTGGGACCCGCCCTCGGCAGATGGCAGGGGGGCCCATGGCCCAAGATGGCCCATTTGGGCTCAGACTTGAAAAATCACAGCGGTTGGAAAATCTCAGAGGTACTGTACCCAAACCATGTGTGTATAGATGAGTCAGGATATCTTGAACATTCTTGAACTAATTCGTCCGGCTGTAAATAAATGTGCCCTGAAAAAAGCCCGTGATTTTCAACATTTTTCAACCAGTTCGATGCCCCCCAATCAGGCGGATGCCCGGTGACGGCCTATGCGGTCACCCAGGCCCACCCAACTTGCACTGTGATTGAAACTATTTGGATCCTTTGGATTTAGGTATATCCAGGTCAGAAAAAATCGGCGTGAAAAACCATGGCAAGCCACAGTACCCTCTTGGCACTCCGTTTCGTGGCTGGAAAAATTGGAAAATCCCCCATTGAGTTACAATTTTCCCAGCTATAAACGTTGGTTTTCCCATACCTTCCATACCTTCGTGCCGTGATTTTCCAGCCACGACCAGTAAACGACCTGCGATGACCTGCGGACCGCAGGATGGAGTCGTAGCATCTACGCAAATTCAGAGAGAGTGGTGAACCCAGGACGCCATCCAAGTTGTGCACCGACGACTGGATCCCAATGGTGGATCAAGGGACTTCTTGAATTGATATAAACCCATTGGTAATACAAAACTAGTAGATGACACTAGAATTTAAGAGATGGAATCTCTATATGATCTCTATATATTATTCCTATATTATCTCTATCATGACTAATGACTTACTGAACTAACCAGTCGCTTTTCTTAAGATCAAACGAGGCCCTGCTGATTGGTTGTTTTGCTCAGGTTTGCATTGCCAGTGGTGGTGCCAGCTCAGGTGCAAGCTACGGTTGGTCTCACCCCACAATGGCCATCAAAGACATGGGGAAAATGATGAGAAAATGATGAGAATCCACTGGAAGAGTTGGGGAAATTCGGCATATTTACGGACCAACCCTTAATTTTTACAATGTCCATTTAAGCCATTGTAGCATAAAACTATAATACCTATATATAATATGTATTACCATTATATATTAACCATTATATATATACACATATATATATATATATATAACCCTTGGGGTTGACTTCAGTACTCCGTGTTTCCCATACCATTGGAGCAACGACCAATTGCCACGCGAAGACCTACAGCTTCACCGTTCGTGCGGAGACGCGGGTCCAAGCCTTAAGGGACATCGGATGGGCCATGGCCGGGCTATGGATCTATGGATCAATGACTTCTCACAACAGAGAAGTCTTCAAAGATCCAAGAAAAATAAGAGAAAATGGCTTTGGAAGTTTTGGAAGTTGGAAATTTGAAGTTTCTATGTCTGAAAAATGGGGTAAACTCACAAAATAGCCATCAAAGAATAGGGAAATGATGACAATCCATTGGAATTGGGGATTTTCCACAGCATTTTCAGACCAGAATCCCTATGTTCCTGCTGATTTTGCTGTTTCCGAGAGGTTGGCAGTTCGCCCAGCACCCTGACGCTGAGCGTGGTAGCGGCTGAAGCACCGGCCAAGGCCACGAAAATTGGTTCAGCCATGGGAAGTGTATAGAAACATGGGAAGTACTCGGAAGTAGTTGGGGTGCAGATTTTTTTGTTGGGTGATGTGTGAGCATTGTGAAATATTGTGAATCTGGCAGCTGCCGACCCCGAGCCAGAGATGGATTTTGACCCCTTTGTGCAAAAGATCCCGTGGTTCAGTTGATTGATTGGGTGTATTTTCGCGTGTACCGGATGATCAAGGGATGATTTTTCTGCCTGTTGGTACTCGTATTTAACCATGTCAATGGGAAACTGGGAGACCAAATCCATCCTGATGACACCAGAGGGTAAGGGTCTGTGCCAGGTGGTTGGGTTGGAGATTACCTCCATGGCGACTACTGGCATCACCCTCCAATGGCAAGGAGTGCCTAGCAACCTCAATGGAGGGGTGCCCCCTCCCCTGCTGCGGGAATCTGAGGAATCATTGTGCAGCTTTGGAAATGGCCAATCAAGGAGGTTGTGGCTAGATGTTGCGAACTCATGCATGGTGTTACCATGTTCAATCAACAGCTTGGAGCTTGAGCTGAAAGTAGTGGAGCAGCACAGAAATGGGTTGCAAAGGCCACAGCATACACAGTATGTTTATCACGGCCATCGTCAACGCCCAGACATCATTGTTAAAGTTGTCATCAAGATAGCAGAGCACCAAGAAGATTTCATGGATCATCACCATCACCATCACCACCACTTGAACCCCCCCAAAAAATCCAAAAAACACAACCCCCCCCGAACTCTCAGCATCTCTCAGCCACTCTTGGCTTGTGCACTTTCTAATCACTTCCCCTTGCGCTCCCCATGTTGACCCGCCTTCCGTTGCGCCGCCCCCTCTGCGCATGGCGGCACTGGACCCCGCGGTGCCCCGTCCCGCGGAACGTTTTGGCGCCACGGAGCCGCTGGCGCTGGGCGCTGCCGTGCTGCCTGGCCTCCTGGGTGCTGCTGCCGAAAGCCACCGGAGCGGAGCGACATGACTTCGGTCGTGACCGAAGGGACCCAAGGCTGGTGCAATGTGAGGAACGCACGGTGAAGCTGCACCTGGGCGGAAGATGGCGGAATGGTTAAATTTGTTCAGTGCTTGGGATGTGTTGTCCCAAGAATCATCACGAAAATGCTGGATCTCTCTTAACAGATCCAAGTGTTGGGCATTCTTGAAGGGTGACAGCAAACTCTTCAGGGATCATATCCCAACCTGGTTGGTGGTTTGGAACATGAATTTTATGACTTTCCATATATTGGGAATATCATCATCCCAACTGACGAAGTCATATTTTTCAGAGGGGTAGGTATACCACCAACCAGAATTGGGAAATTCCCATGATTTCAACTCCATGGCGTCATGGTCGTACCAGGAAAAGCCGAAGCGCTGGACATGGAAAGCAGCTGGTGGTCTTGGTACATGGCCTGGACAGTTGGTCCGGTGCCTTGGCTAAAGTAATGAATGTCTCATGAGATATGGAGAATCATTGGGATACATCATATATACACCAACTTAATGATTTTATTGAAATTTTGATATGGAAAATGGTGATGAACCATAGGATTAGGGTGGGACCCCTACTTTCAGGGAAATCTTTAATTCTGTGCCTTGGGAATTCCAGGATGGATTCGTTTTTCGTTCTTTGAGTTGCACAAAAAAAAATCTATTGGGCTCCCAGTCTTGGTCACATAGCCATATGTTTGAAACAGAGTTGGGTGCCAGTTTTTAAGACCACAGAATGAGACAATAGAGATCAAGACCAACTTGTTGAACCAAGGGCGGATCCATTCAGGCAGATCCAATCATATCGTCGACCAACAAAGATAGGTTGTCGCTTTGACTGATTGGGTGATGAAACTAGGAGCACCTTTTTGCCTTTGTTTGTAGCTTTCAGGCTCAAGGTTAAAGGTGAATGTCCCTCCGGTGCAACAAGTGCCATCAAGGGGA
>Ga0126342_10016932_pt1 | contig 12654 bp, 17 predicted proteins | sample Cyp1metagenome_FD_92528 | JGI IMG/M metagenome (GOLD analysis project Ga0126342, IMG submission 92528) | Coral microbial communities from Lord Howe Island, Old Settlement Bay, Australia - Cyphastrea 1 metagenome | ecosystem: Host-associated > Invertebrates > Cnidaria > Coral ...
GTTGATGGTCATCCCATCCATAATAAGGATCCTTATAATGGTTATTATAAATCCCTATGAACCATTGGATGACTAGCCCCTATTAATGGTTATTAACCATGAGTATTGACCATAGCTCATATCCGCTGCTGGCACTTTTCCAAAGTGATTCGTCCAATCAAGTCAAAGTATGCGAAAGTGGTGAATGTTCCCATGTCAATTGCGGCTTTTTTAATCCCGATCGGAACCATTGGAGCCCGATTTAGCCCCAGTTTTCATCATCAAGAACCTGTGGTCAATTTGGGCATTGCAGGTTGTTGTCGGCAAGTTGTGTCATGCCATCATTTCCCACTTCTTTGGCCATAGCTATCATCAACGAAATCTACATGACATAGTTTTATCTGTTTGTAGGCTTAAATCAAGAGGGTTCCGGTTGAAACAACGTCATCCAAAATCTGGGGGGGGTCAAGTAGCGATTTCGCCCTGCCCGTCCCTGCTAAGTGCCACACGTCCAACGCCTGCTTTCCAGCACTGATCTTGCGTGCGACCATGCCTCAGTGCTGTAAGATCTTGGAAGTCTGGCTGTTGAACCTTACACATCCAATACCAATATGCCAATATAGGTGGTATTTGAGAATTTGAAGTGCGATGAAGTGCGATGAAGTGAAAATCAACAGCACTTTTTGGAGTTTCTTACGATTCTTGGAGGGGTATGGATATCTCACTAAGGAGCCCTTTGTCCCAGGCAGAATTGAAGAACTGGTGTCGTTCCACTGGGATACCCTCTGGTAAACGTTTACATAGCTATGGAAAATCACCATTTTTCATGGGAAAACTCACTATAAATGGCCATGTTCAATAGCTATGTTAGTTTACCACTGGGATAACCAAGGGGATATCCCCCTTCAGTGATGAATCCGATCAGCTGCGATATGCTAAGATCACCAAGCTGATTCTCTGATCTAGTCATGTGGGATGATCCAAAAGGGAAACGAAACTGCTACCCTCTGGTAATGACTAACATAGCTATTGAAAATGATCATTTATAGTGGATTTACCGATTTACCCGGTAATTTACCCATTGAAAATGGTGATTTTCCATAGCTATGTTAGTTTACCAGAGGGTATATGATGTGATTTGGAATCCTTGCCCAGAGTTGCCCAAGAATTGGAATCTGACCCAGGCCTGGATAGAAAAAACGAGGCATCCCCACCCTGAAAACAGTCCACCCTTTGCATCATCGGCGCATCACCCATCCGCGCCCCAAGATTTAAGCTACAAAATTGGTGAAGCCGACATGTAGGATGGGATTGCCCAGGTCTGTCGATTTCCAGGAATCAAAAAGAACACCATGGGAAAATCATAGAGAAAACCAGGGAAAAACATGGAAAATCATAGAGAAAACCAGTGCATTTTTAGGACCTAAATTTAATTTAAATTCACCATGTCCCATTTCCTGCCGCGGCGATCAGGGTCTTCACACCGTTGCAAACACCCAGGAAAATGGCGAAGGCAAACTGTGCCTGGACATGGTGGAAAATGTGAACAGACACTTACCTTGATGGTTTGGCAAGAGAACCCCTGCTAGACTGGTTAACATAGCTTAACTTTTAGTGTGTTGTATGGTGGGTAACTATCTAAACCCAAAAAACACTAAAATCAAATCAAATAGCTATTGTTCCATCAAGCAGGGATTTTAACATACAGCGCACGTGAAGTGACACAAGTTTGGATTTAAACCTTTGAATTGGACTTGAAGCTCTCAAGCTTTCAAGTCTGGATTTCGTGTCTTACACAATTTGCTCATGTGCAAATATATATATATACATATATACATACATACATATAATTAAGTCTGACCAGGATGATATATAAATCCCAGAAGATGATGGAACATACACCTTCGTGAGAAACAATACTGGGTAAACTAGAAATATATTGATTAATATGATAGCAATTCATGCCCTTCATGTCAACTGAGTTGTCATATGGAACTAAGAGCAAACAGCTCGCTCGACATGTCCCTTACGTCAGCATTTAAGTGCAGCGCTGTCATCGGCCCAGTGGATGGTAATCCCCTCATGAAGCCCATTCAAGTCCTGCATGATGCTTTTTTGATCTATAAACAATGGCTCAAAGAGCACTTATTCGGCCATATTCTCTAAACAAAAGGTATGAATACTTATTGGGCCATATTGAGCCCATTCATGATGCCCATGAATTAATGATTCATTTCAACAGGCTATAAAGTGACTGAATTCCCTGTTGAAATCATCCATTTCAACCGTTGCTGTGCAGGAAACCAGCACCAAACCTTCACCCAGAAGGTCATGGTCGGAATGGAGCCTCACAGATGCCGGAGGTCTATAGAAATGGCCAAACAGATAGTATTGGATGGTATTGACATGTATTGACCTATATATTGGCTATATCAATTTTGAATATTATATCATTATGTCTGTCTATTGATCTGTCTATTTCAATGTTCATAGAATTTGAGAGTATTCGCCTATAATTGCCCCATAATTGGATAGAACATGATAGAACTGCATTTCCAGGATATTGGCAAAGCCATTGCAGATGATATCTAAGCCTCATAATCTTCATATTTCGTCCAGGTTTCGATCTGGAACAAAATCTATTCGCGAGTTGCTATGTGTTTCTCATGCTTCGCCATAGGTGTTTCTCATGCTTCGCCTTGTCTGAAAATATGCTCAAAATTGTTCAAGTGAGTGTGCATTCTTGGATGTTCATCGCTTGGAGCCAACAACCCCGGTTTGTGAGTCTCCTTGGGCTTATCCTATGGTTGACATGGGCTGCAAGTTACAATCTGGAACATTTACTAGGCATTGGCTTGGATAAAGGTCTAAATATGTCTAAATAGATACATTTCTGTGAAGTGTGCTGTCTTCCTCTGCCTTCACCACATTAGGTAAGCAAATAATACACCTGTAGAGATACTGAGCATTATCACATGCAGAATGTATATAATGTTAGTTAAGCAATAGTAAACCATCCCAAATTTTACCATAAATGCGGGGCACAAACTATTAAAATATTGGTGGTTTATCATTGTTCTACTAACATGAACATAGCACGCTTTAGGTCTATGTCTGTGCAAAGTGCATCTGTCCATGTGCCAACACTTGATAGCCCCCTCAAATGACGTGGCTACAGAAAACCCGCCCTTTCTGTTTCGAAACGGTCCTTTCATGAGAGAAAGGGGGTTTCCCATGGCCATGTCCGATTACCCAGACAATCCAAGTGACTCATGACTCAATTATGATTCAGCTTTACCGCGGTTTGCAGCCCTCAACCGAGTCGAAACTAAATTATGATTCAAGTTCACCCCAGGGTTTTTTTTGTGTGACGTAAACGGCTGAGCTCTGTGACTTTCAGATACTTTCAGGGCGACCAAATCATGAAACTCCGAAAAGCCCAGGGGCAAGAGATGCCATAGTCTTCATATGAAGCCCAACCGCACCTCGGGTTTTCCGCTTCTGTCTAACAATCATCCCTGGCAGAACCCGACCGGGTCAGGGAAGCAACGCATGGACTGAAAAAGGTAGCGCTTCCAACAAAGAAAGTGCATGAACGAGGAGAGTCATGTCTAGTAATCTTGTATTATATAGTATGTATTAGTGCACTACGGTGGATGGAAGAAATCCTGCACCACCAAAAGGATGGTTGAAACCCTATAAATAGTGGTAAAAACCACCGTTTTCAACTGGTGCAGGATTTCTGAACCATCCACAGTATCCTCATTGTTGCGAAAGAATCGGGTTTTGGACCGGCAACCGACTTGGAGGATCCTCATCCAACCGCAAGTGGATGGTGAAGAACTATGGTTTTTGATCGAAAAGCCAGCACAAATGGTGATTGTTTACCAGAAAAAAAATGTGATTTGATGGGATTTAAATCCAAAATTTGTAGCGTGCTCGACCATCAACCCCCAGAAAAATTGAAAAGTAAAATCCCACTGAAAAGAGTTCTATCTTTTAGATTCTTTTAGGGGGTCATTCTAAAAATGTTTGGTCATTCCCCACAGGTTCCACAGGATCAGGCTCTGAGCCGAGGACAGTAGTAGCATGGGCAGTACAACCATGACATTTTGCCTCAGCCCGAGGCGTCGGGAAAGACTGGGGGCCTGGGACCCTCGAAACACGTTGCAAAGTGGGTTTCTAAAAACATAGAAAATATCGGCAAAACATGTGTGAAAAACTGAGTTTCATTGATTTTCCAGTTCGCAAACCATTCCCAAAACGAGCTGGGTAGACATTGGTCTTCTGGTAGATACCCTACCAATTGACTACCCATGCAGGTGGTTGATCCAGGCATTCATCCCACATGGTCCCAGCTCCCGAAAGAGAGCGCTGTCACTTGGGGTATGTGATGAGTTGGTTGGGAAACAAACATCTTGACACTAAAGTGATCACCAAAAAGATGAATCATGAAGTAAACCACTGTCCAAATGCTAGGGAAATGCTAGGGAATCACGTTCTTCTTTGGGGACACCCCTACGACTGGAACATCTTGGAATGCAACAAGAAACGGTCCCATAGACTGAATCATTATCATTCCAAAACTGAACGCAATCTTCGGTTGCAGTGACTCAGTTGCAGGTTAGAATTCTGCGGGGTAGGATGGGTATAGGATGGGGAAACCTTTTGAATACTTCCACTGCTGGGTAATTCACCCCACAGCTTCGCTGAGAACCACACCTCCCCATTCATTTGCACCCTCCAGCAATCGATGCTAGAGTCATAGGAAAACCATCATTCTCAATGGGCAATCTATGGCAAGATCGTCTTGCAAAAACCTTGGGTAATGTTCATTCTCCCTAGGAAACAATAATCAATCGTTTATGATGACTATGAATCAAGAAAAGATTTTTAACAACAGTGATACTTGTGATACCGGATGATACCGGTTTCTCTGAAAATAGTGTATCCCTACCTCCATTGGTTTACCAGTTTACCATCATTTTCCCAAATAAATGGTGATTCTATGGATGGATGTCCCGATTTTCAGACACCCATCCGTGCCATCCGTGCCGCTCCCACGTGCCCTGCTGGCCACATGACAGATGCAGCGCCGAGTAGGACAGGTTCAGCAAGGTGGGCGACACCAAGCCAGCCAGCAGCATGGAGATCTGGCCGGAAATCTCTGATGTTTTGTCCCGTCTCAAAACGTCACAAAAAAAAATGGATCATGATGTATTGTAAATGGATAGTATCGCAGTTTTTTTCCATAGCCTCTGATATTTGTTCCCTAGCTATGCTATTTTTTGGCCCATTTATAAATGATGTGTGATGATTTACCTATTAAAAATGTTGATTTTCCAGTTTGCCACGTTAGATAACCAGAAGGTATAATGCGCACCCTCAAAAACAACAGGGGTTCCGGCTGAGATTTTCCGCGTGAAAACAAGTCTGGGAAATTTGGTCGGTTTTGTTGGGTGCTTGGCCCATCAAAGTATTGATGGTTCTGTCTGCGGTAATGCTAACTCTCTGGGTATTTAGCATAGCTATGGCAATGGTATAGGTTGCCCATTTACAGATTATATAGTTATACAGACATATAAACAAATAAAAAAAATCAACAAATAAATAAAAGATAAATAAATAAATGACGATTTTGATTGATTTAGCTACTAATAGACATCACAAATGACCTATGGTTTACAGATGATTTACCTAGTAAAAATGGTGATTTTCCAGTTCGTTATTCCTTGCTGAGCAACAGATTGGATAGTCGGACACTGTGATGTCATACGGGGCAACTTCTCGCATACTTGTACCCAAGGAGATGAAAACCAGAAGGGGACGTGTAATCCCCAGGCAGCAAAAGGATCCACTGGACACCCCAAAAACTGGATGTTTTCAAATGCCTCTGCTGAAAAACGATTACCCTCTGATTATGACTAACATAGCCATGGAAAGATCCACCATTTTTAATAGGTAAACCATCTATAAATGGGCCATTTCCCATGACTATGTTAAATAACCACAGGGTATATATTTACTTGGTATTGACCAAAGTTCAACACCCCAAGATTGCAGGATTTGGATTACCCTCCTGGCGATTTAAAACATCACCAATTTTAAGAAGCAAATCATCTATAAATGGCAATTGTCCATAGCAAAGTGGATTACCAAAGGGTAAGGCCCACGACGCTCCAAATTTTGATCATCTTCCTACGGAAATGGCCGGTTTTCCGTTCACATCCTCGTTTCCTGCGGGTAAAATCTCTATTTTGGGCTGAAAACAGAGATATGATTCAATGATTTTCAAACAAAAAAATAGTTGGATAGGATAGATCAACATTTAGCTAGGAAATCCCCACACAGAAACACAAAACACCGTCGAACCGCAAGCGTTCTTGTGAGCGGTTCTTCAGCAACCCAGCCAGCGCAGCCGGTGGAAAGTTCAGAGAGAGGGCGTTGTCCTAGGCTCTCCAAAATTCCAACCAGGTTGGGAAAATCCAAAACTGCCTGGTGGTTTCAATGGATGGGTTTAGGGGAATTAACGCACCGGAAAACCCCATATTTAATGGGAAAATCGATGGTTTCCTGTAGGTTTTCCCTTCAATCCAGTGGTGGTTGGAACCCAACCCAATCATCTCATTTGCCAATTGGATTATCACAACACAAAAACGGTTTTTTTTATCCTCCCAACACCCCAGATGCAAAGGGCTGTAAATTGGAGAAATTTACGGAACTGTTGGATTATCCAACTGTTGGACACTTAAAATTGGTAAATTGGAGAAATGTTCCCCCTCACTGTACTTAAAACCATCATTAAGCATCATTTATTAAACCATTAACCATCATTAACCATCATTAACTATCATTAACCATCATTAACCATCATTAACCATCATTAACCATCATTATTAACCATGAATCACCATGACTAATGTGTCTGCCCTTGTGCCTATCACCAGTTGGAACACTCTTCAGACCATTTTTCTCCAACATTCTTTGATCATCGTGATGGCCGAGATCCCCGGGTCCCAAAGGGGGGATCCCAAGGGGGATCCCTTGGGACAGGCCCACTGAATGTCATCAGCCACTGATGGAATGGTTACTGATTAATGATGATGAGTCATGTCAAAAATGATGATTAGTAATGGTTTATATATTTTTATATATAATGGCTAGTGATGGTGATTAATGGTTAATAATGGTTTTCATAAATGATGGTTAATGATGGTTACTGATAGTTAATGATGCTTAATGTGGGTAATTAAAAATGCCATAAACCACCCATGACTGGGAATGGTTAGTTTATACCACCTATATATTTCTAGTGATGACAGGGGGATGGTTTATGACATTGTTTTACCCAGATTACCTAATTTGTTGTCAAATCCCCCTTGGTTGTAAAACAGCTACCCGAAGAATAACGAATCCTTCTCGGTTTCATCTGCATGTTCCTGGTCGAGTCCACTTTCGTCCGTTCCATGCACATCAATGAACCAATGTTCTTCAAACCTCCCGTTTCTTCTGATTAACCTCCCTCTTTGGGTGCTGAAAATCATCTTAAACATTCGTAAACACAACCTTGGTCAGTTGATATGTTCAAACAAATCATCCCAAAAAAACATGTTGACACTTACATTGGATCCTTGGCGGGCTAAAGAAAAAATAAGGATTAAACATACATCATCTATTCTGGGTAAATTTGATCATCATTTACTCACTTGAAAAGTTTGGCTGAGGCCGACATAGCTCTGTCAAGGTGCTAGGTCCAGCAGAATCATGGCCTCTTCCGCCTCGACCGCCTGCATCACCTGACTATAGTTCATGGTGGCTACGAACCAAGTTATGGGAAAATCACTAGAATAAAAGTGGAAATAGATATGAAAAATGGATACTAGGAAATTGTCATAATCATTCTTCCAAAGTATGGGAGTCATGAACCAATGAGGACAATCATTGAAAGATTAGTTGCAATGGGAACAATGAGCTTCCAAGGTAGGATTTTTTCCCTTTGGGATCATGATGAATGAGGGATAATTAATACAGTTCCTTACAGGAAATATAGTTCTTTAATGGGGATGCAAAGGTGGGATCCTACCATTTCGAATATTATGGGAAAGCAATGGGGATCATCGTGATTGCACCGAGTAACAGGCGCGAGAATCGGCACGCGCCTTGATCAAACACATGGAATCCGATCACTGTTTTACTAGGATTACCCTCTGGTAAACATACAAAAAGCTATGGAAAATCACCATCTTCAATAGGTAAATCAACTATAAATGGGCCATTTCCAATAGCTATGTTAAATTATCAGAGGGTATATGGTTTATTGATGTTTACAGTACTTGCGGTGCCTAGAATCATGGATATATCAATAAGGGGATCCTGGAATTCTTGTGAGGCCTACACCATGTCGGATCCCATGACTCAAAATTACCACAGTCTTCATGTCCTGGCATCGCAGCAATGCCATTATCTTCCAGCGATTTTTTTTTGTTTCCATGGCACTTTAATACTCTAAAAGTTGCACGTTTAACCAACAAAAATAACCAACAAAGAGTATTACCAACCAACAAAAAATATTAAAGAATATTCATGTTGGTTTCCATGGCACGTTGCATCCATGGGAATACTCTGAATTTACTAAGCAACAAAAATGATGTACGATGAAGGATCCACACTGCCATCAACAATTCCGGTAGGGGAGATTGTTGCTCTTGGGATCTCGGACGGTGGGAACCACCCATTTGTAAACCATTGTTGGGGTTATGTTCTCACTCAGTCCATGAATTGGGAGATGCGCAATTTCATGAAGCAGTACCATTGGGAATGGGGCCTAGCATTGCGGATGCCCTATCTGATTTGGCAAGAAACTGTGTACGCAACAACTCCTATTCCCTTAGTAGTGAAGGAAAAGATGCCAAAAAAAATATATGTAAACCATGACCTGGTGTTTTTTGCATGTCTTTGCTAGATTTGGCATACTCTAAGATCACCCATGTACAACAGTTGAAGTTTGTTTTTTCGAAAGGGCAATTTTCCAGCCAGCCACATTTGCTTGAAGGTCCATATATGATGTTCTCTAGTGATGCTGTTGGCATTTCCCATCAATCCCATTTTGTTGGCTTATTCATGCCCCATTTTATGTCTTAAGAAACAGTTTTCTCATACAAAAAATGAACATGGTGGGATATCCATCATTTTTCCATAAACAAAGTGCTATCCATCACCTGGGCATAAATCCATTTCACATAGCAACGCATGAAGATTCCCTAATTGCCCTAATTCATCAACAACGGATATTCCGCTATTCCCAACTCGGTGGCTCTTTTTATTGTCCTCATTTCCTTACCTGTTTGAAGTGAGCTTTCCTAAATTCACAGCTTGGATGTGACCAAGTGATTTATGAGATCCATTTTACCCCATTGATCCAACTGGGGGTACTCCATGTATAACTGGATGATTTCATGGGGTTATTACCCACTTGCGATTCCTGGGCAACAACACCAACTTCAACATCTTCCATTCCCACGGGTGAACGCATATTGTAACCACACTCTGGTCCCTGTCAAAAAACAAACTATATCTATCATATCTATTCATATCTCCCTATTCAGTTCGCAAAATGCAAAACATCAAACTACCCACGCAATACGCAAGGCTTCTGATGAAAATTGCAAGTTTGATAGGGAAAAATCATGAAAATGCACCATTGGAAGTTGATTTTTCAGATGATAAAAGTCGATTTTTAATACTTTTAAATATATTCAAGGACTACGCAGTCGTCCACTTTTTATACTGCAAAACCACCATCAATTCCATCGACTTCGGAGGTGCCAAGTTTTCGGAGCCCAGTGGCTGCGCCCGCCGCGCTGTTGAGCTCGTTGCGGAGGAAGGTTTTGGCCTCCGCACTCGTGACCCGGCTCAAGTTGTCGAGGGCTAGTTACGATTGCGGTAGCTATCCCAGAATGGCTGAACTTCTCAGTTCAGGAAATAGTTCTTGTAGTTCCTCCCGAATCTTTCTACGTAGCAGTAGAAAATTCCTCTACAGCCAGTGTCAAACTACACGGCTTATCTCCCCAGAAGTCAGTTGGGGGACGGTCATCGAGGGTTTTCATGACACAAGTCATCGATCCCAGAACCCATTAGTAGGGGCTAATTACTAGGTGGTGCCCCCCCAGTTATAAACCCTCGTTATTGGAGTTATGTTCGCCAACTTCGCCAACTACGAAGCACCACTTTGTTAGATACCCTCTGATTGTTTAACATAGCTATGGAAAAAATCCCATCTATAGTTGATACATGATGGTTTACCTAGTAAAAAAGATACCCTCTGGTTATTTAACATAGCCATGGAAAATTGCCCATTATAGATGGTTTACCTATTAAAAATGGTGATTTTCCGTGGCTATGTTAAATAACCAGATGGCAATTTTTTCAGTTCCCTATGTTAGATGACCACAGGTTACCTGACGTCTCAACATGAGGCCGCTGCAATTTGCCAAAAAAATGTGGAGGGGGGGTTCACTAGGTTGATTTACATGCGGGAAAGTTCAAACCTTTGACATTATTATACCCACACATGACCCGCCTTGCGCACAGACCCCGTGGTTTGCCCACGAACAGAGTGACGTAAAAACCTATGATTATTTTTTAACGACAGCGACCTCAAACAAAAAAGATCAAAAAAAATAAAAGAAAAAGTGCTGGCGAAATGAGCATGGCACTGCGGCTTGGCATGAGAACTGTACCGCTATTAGGGTTCATTAAACGTTTGCATACAAGATATCAATATCCCACCCCACTGGAACAGTTCATCATACCGCAATTAGAATTTCATTTAGAGTTTACATGTAGGTATCAAATTTTCCACCCCCATGGAACAATCAAATTTTCCACCCCCATGGAACAATCCATCATGATCATGATGATCATCATTATCATCATCAGAGCCAGTTCCAGTTCCAGGCAAAGCATGAGGTCTTGCCGTATTTCGGGGGTACTGACTGTAGATTTATCATTGGTAAAACATTGGGTTCAAATTGCTGAAGGCAACCACTAAATTATACTGATATATAGTGGGATATAATTTCTAGTGGTTAATGGGTGTAGCTACCAATGCAAGATATATGTTGGATTTGCAATTACACATGGCTAACCTTCTTAGGCACTGACTATGTAATTTTGAAGTTTGAAGAAGCTATTTTGGGAATCACAGGGTTTAACTACACACCGCAAGTGATGATGGTTAATCCATGTGAAGCCTACGAGCAAGAAGAAAAACCATTTTCATCAGGATAGTGACGCCAGGCGATTGCCTTGATCTTTCCCAAGTAACCAACTGAGCTAGCAAGCTTCGCCCTGCAAATTCTAGGATGCACTTCACCACTGAGCTACCAGAAGCCAGCCCATAAGCCACAAGGTTGCCAAAGCCACGGCCACACAGTCGGCCAGCTCATGTTTCCACCTCCTCTTCCTCCTCATCAAGTCTTGCACAGGTTGTCCATTTTGCAGTGCAGACCTTGCATCTGTCTCGCTGCCATTTCCTAGCTCCAAAACAAGGACTGTTGACAATGACCGGTGGGGCTCAAGAATTCGACAACATGAGTGCCAGATTCGATTTAAGAAAATAATAACAGGAAACTTCTGTAGATTTCCCTTCACCCAATCGGCTGAACAGAACACAAGAGGAAATATCAGTATAACCCATAAATATGATTTCGTTTGATGCTCCATAATATTTCTCTGGAAGAAGTGAGGAGATGTTTCCATCGTGTAACCAACCTGCATCAGATGGTTGAAACCTGATGCGTCCACCCCACCCGGGGGAAACATGCTGAAGCCCAACCCCGGCAGTGAGCTTGTTGTAATTAAATTTCGCTAACTATAGAGAAATAAACCACAAAAACGGAGCTTGACCCACATTGAGTCGCATGAATTTATACCTGACCTATACATGTTACCCCGTATTCTGCAGAATCTGTAGGTATACATGGGGGTGCATCCCAGATAGTATTTGTTTATAAAGCACTATCATACCCCAGTTATATATGGGATACCTCTGGTTATATAGGAGTGATAAACAACTTGCATTACATAGGCAAATGGCAAACACCATTGATGTGCAATGATGTGCATACATACGGATAGCTAGAGCTTGCCTGCCAGCTGGTATCCCATGACCGTTTGTAAACTCTGCCCCTCATTCTGCGTGGAACTTCCCCCGCATGCGATGCCCAACTCCGGTCCAACGCCTTGTCTGGAAACTGGTACAACCTCGACCTGAGGAGAAGAGCTGAGAGGGTACAGGACCCAGAGCCCACTGTGATGGGCCATAAGTGGCACTAGTCACTACAGCGGGATTTCTAAACTGAAAAAAACACCTTTGGTGGTTTGTTGATACGCTGCAAATTCCATCTAGCCACGAAACACACATATGTTTTTTTTCGAAAATGTGTGGCTACTTTGATCCATCCAGTATCTGGCATAAATGATACAACCAGGAGATTCGGATGTTGACCCTGGAAGGTCACCATCCGACTCGTTTTTGATTTGGGTGGGACCGCGTTTTGCGATTTCAGCCAGGGCAGTACACCTTATTGCACTTGAGCCAAAGGTACGTTCGTTTGGTACCTTGGCAGTGCTGGTTCAAACGTCCCCCCGTTGTTGGGATTTTGGAGCACAAAC
>Ga0126342_10016933_pt1 | contig 12654 bp, 13 predicted proteins | sample Cyp1metagenome_FD_92528 | JGI IMG/M metagenome (GOLD analysis project Ga0126342, IMG submission 92528) | Coral microbial communities from Lord Howe Island, Old Settlement Bay, Australia - Cyphastrea 1 metagenome | ecosystem: Host-associated > Invertebrates > Cnidaria > Coral ...
AATGGACGAATGGACGAATGGACGAATGAACGAATGAACAAATGAGCGAATGAACGAATGAACGAATGAACGAACGAACGAACGAATGAACGAATGAACGAACGAACGAACGAACGAACGAACTAATGAACCAATGAACCAATGAACCAATGAACCAATGAACCAATGAACCAATGAATGAATGAATGAATGAACGAATGAATGAATGGATGGATGAATGGATGAATGAATGAATGAACGAATGAACGAATGAACGAATGAACGAATGAACGAATGAACGAATGAACGAATGAATGACCGAATGAACGAGTGAATGAACGAACGAACGAACGAACGAACGAATGGATGGATGGATGGATGGATGGATGGATTTATGGATGGATGGATGGGTGGATGGATGGATGGATGGATGGATGAATGAATGAATGAATGAATGAATGAGGAAAAAGAGAAGGAAAGAAGGAAGGACAGAAGGAAAGAAGGAAGGAAAGAAGGAAGGACAGAAGGAAGGACAGAAGGAAAGAAGGAAAGAAGGAAGGAAAGAAGGAAAGAAGGAAGGAAAGAAGGAAAGAAGGACGGAAGGACGGAAAGAAGGACGGAAGGAAGGAAGGAGGGAAGGAAGGAAGGAATGTATGGACGAATGAAAAATTAATAAAATCCGCCTGCGCCGACGGTGCCGAAGCTTGATAATTTAGGAGCCAACGTCATTGAATGAAACGACTGTTCAACTGGTACAGCTTTATTAGCTGGGGGGGGCATGTTCGCCCGGGACAGCCGCCAAAAAGTGGACGGGACCGTGGCAACTTGCACACTTTGCATATCGGCACAACATCGTCCAAATTCACTGTTTCGACCCCACGTCCGCAACATGGGCTCAACTTGGCGTAAACTTTGGCCAACAAGGCCCCAACTTGGGTCCAACATGGCAACCCTGGCCAATTCTGGGGACTCAATGCGACACGCTGAAAGCTTGCATTGTTACCGCTATTTCCAACGTTTTTGGGCCTCGATGGCGGTTTATGCTAGCTAGGCCGTGTTCCCCACATGTGGCAAGATGGTTGCACGAAAGGGGTGGCAAGCCGCCTGCCAAAGTGAAGGCAGAGGCGGAGGAAAGTGAAGCTGAACAGTCTACCTCCGCAGCATCCCGCGCATTCAAGCGGGTGGGCTGCGATGCCAATACCGGGTGCGGATGAAGCTGATCCGCCAGAGCCCCCACAAGCCCTCCAAAGAAGAAGCAGAGCGCCCGAACCCAGTTGCGCCCATGTTGGAGCCAAGTGTTCGGCGCAAGTTACGCCCAAGTTGGACCCAAGTCGGCTCGCTCGGCCCAACTTAAGGCCAAGGACGGCCAAGTTTGATCTCAGTCGGCTTTGGGACCAAGTAGGCCCGTGTTCTTCACCCCGCATCCCCCTCTGCCATACTCCTCAACTTCGAAAAGTCACCGCTGACCTGCGCAATTTGCATCTAATCTGGGCGCGGGCGGTACTCGTCGCAGAGCGACTCGAAAAATGACTGAATGGGCAAAGGGAAGCAAAAATGAAGGATTGAATGAAGAAATTAAATTCATGACGATAACGAATGAAAGACTGGAAGAATGCATGAAAAAACAAACGACTGATTTTCTCACAAAAACAGTGAATGAGATAATGAATAAAAGAATAAATGGAAAAGGTGAAAAATGACACAAGAAAGAATGAAAGAATGAGAGAACCGAGGAAAATAACCAAAGAAAGAAAGAAAAAGAAAAAAGGCAGGTCTTGAAAGGAAAAAACAAGAGAAAGAAAGAACAAGAAACAAAACAAGAAAGAAAAAGAAAGAAAAAGAAAGAATGAATAAACGAACGAATGAGTGAATCAATGAATGAATTCTGAATGAACGAATGAATGAATGATCGAACAAACGAACGAATGAATGAATCAATGAATGAATGACTGAGTGAGTGAATCAGGGAATGAGTGAATCAGGGAATGAGTGCATGAGTGAATGAGCGAATGAGCGAATGAAAATCAACAAAACAATGAATGAATGCATCAACGCACCAATGAATCAATGAGTCAGGGAATCAATGACTCAATGAGTGAATCAATGAATAAATGAAGACAAATACATATATAACTGAATGAATCAACGAATGAATGACCGAATGACTGAATCAGTGCAATAATGAAACAATGAAGGAACCAATGTATCAATGACTCAATAAATCAATGAACAAACGAATCAATGAATCAATGAATTAATGAATCGGTGCATGAATCAATGAATCAATGAGCCAATGAGTCAATGAGTGAATCAAAGAATGAAGGAGTTTCGGAACCAATAGCCACATGAAGGAATGGCAAAATGTCGCAGGAATGCCATGCCAAAGCTTAACCCATCCTTTGGTCACAGCTAATTGGAGGCCAGCAGCTAGTCATGTATTGATTGGTTCACTGAGTCACTGAACTTGCCCCGAGGTCTCTATTTTGATGTCAGATGAATGCATAAACACAAAAATACTATTTGTATTCATGCAGGCAATTTCCTACACGCATATACACAGTCTCCAAAATATTCATGTAGTATATACATGTGCAGCAGGGAAAAAACGGTTGAACACTTGGGATGCAAGCAAAGCCGGGACTGAGTGCTTCTGCCCATCTTCAGCATACGGGCAAGTTTTAGGAGGCGGATCAAACGCACCATGCGAATCTCGGCACGCAACAGGAACTTGCAAAGTCAAGTCACAAGTTGTCACAAGGTTTGAACAATTTGAAATTTGAAAGATGTTCCTTCGTGCATCCAGTCAAGTGGTGTCACATCTCACGCTCATCACATGGTGTCACATCGTGTCACACGGTGTCACGTGGTGTCACATGGTGTCACATCGTGTCACATGGTGTCACGTTGTGTAACGTGGTGTCATGTGGTGTCACGTTGCATCGCGCAGCTTCCAGGGCCAAGGCCATTTTCAAAGCTCTGGCCTCTGCACCACCTTGACCAGTGATGGCCTCATCGTGTTTTGTGCAGTTGGGGAGACATCAGCAAATTAAATCATGGTCATACACCGGCTTTCGAGTGGCAAAGCCTAGAAAATTTGAAAGCTTCTACTTTTGCTTCGAATGCTGAACTGTCCGCTCCTCAACAAATCTGTCCACCGGGAATGTAGACAACAAGTCGAAGGTGAACCAGGTCCTACCAAGCCCAGGTCTCTCCCAGACTTAGATCAATGAGACTCGTCAAATTGGTCAGAGATTGACACGAAAATGCAATCCTCCAAATTTCAGCCGTGCCTCAACATGTTTGACTCAAAGCGCTGACAGGAGTCTGCAGATCCATCTCGTGACGAAATGCTTCGTCTGGATGAGTCTAGATGAGAGAGTAGGGTAGGGAGTGTCTGGCCTTGTCTCGGAGTGTGACTGTGTTTGACCAATCAAATCAGCAGCAAATGTGCAGCAGGTCCTTAAATAGCGCCGTCCAATGTGCCAGGTGACCTTGAAGTTCAGACAGCAGAAAGTCAGTGCGTTGCCCATAAAATAACAACAATCAGTCAGTGCTGTAATGCAACTGGTGCAATAATTTACAACAACGACAGATCCTGTAAAATCAGCACGCAATCAACTGCAAGTTGACAGGTTCAAAATACGAAGACAAGTGCCGCGAATGGCAAAGCTAGTCCCCTTCTTCTGTACCTTCCTGAGTTCTTGGCAGTATCAATCGTTCCGTCAGCGTCAACAAACGCTGTTCGAAAGCAGATAACCTGCACGTAGCTTGCACAAACCGTTTGCCTCTAGGACTGCTCCTGTCAACCCCACCTGCAGCCGTATATCCCAAGCGCAGCTACTTTGTGATTGACCCAGCAGCAGGTCCCAGAGTTGCAAGGTTGCAATGTTTTCAGACAAGGCTCCAAGGTCTTGCAGGGTTCCAAGATTTTCAAGTTTCCAGGACTGCAAGGTTGCAGATTTTGAGAGTTCCAAGGTTCCAGAGATCTACTTTACCAGGGTTCTGGGGTTCCAAGTTTCCAGGGTTCAAGGTTCCAAGCATCAAGCTTCCAGACTTGTGAGGGTCCTTGGTTTGGCTCATCAACAACGAAATGACCAGCGCAATGCAAAGCAAACGCAAAGCCCAATATAGCTGCTGCAGTTTATTTAAAGAACACGGTATGGGCAGTATGATCCACAGTAAAACGTCAACTCTGCAGCTTCACAAGGTGAAAGGTTCAAAGTTTTTCACAGGGCTTGCGGTTTGCAGGCAGGAGAGCAAGACTCGAAGGTTGCAAGAGGCCAAGTTTGGGGTTCCACAATTCCATGACTCTAGAGTTTCATACTTCCAACACTCCAAGTTTCCTGGTTCCAAGATTCATGGACCAAGGGATCCATATTGTGAGAAGTCCCAAAATTTGAAGTTTCAGGTAAAGCTTGAGGGTTCTCAGTGCATGTTGCAGACTTGCAAAGAGTCGAAAGTTCCAGGTTCTAGAGCTCGAGGGTTGAAGGTTCAAGCAAGGTTCCAGCAAGGTTAGGACTGTTCCGGTTTTTCGGGGCGTGAATTTTCGTGTCACCATTCCCAGGCCCCAGAGATTGAAACCCAGCAGATTCGCTATTGGGAACTTAACTCAACCGCTTGTGGGTTCTTGTCAATATGAATGCGAGCAATAGTGGGCGAAACGCTGCGTTTGTGTATGTCTTCGTAAGATTTTGTAAGTACATTTTGTGGCTCTGAGGTGCACAAAAAGATTGCGCTTTCTCGTGCAAGTTGGTTGGCCGGGTGAAAGCAAGATATTGCGCCGGTGTTTTCAAGATTGCGGGTGTGGGTCTGGGATAATACGCGCGAGAGCTCGGTGCAAATTAAATCAAATTACATCAAATTACCTAAATTGTTTATCCTTTTTGTTTATCCTTTTTTATGGTCAGAGTTGCGCGGAGTCCGCCTTGAAACTGTGGCCCGAAGAGTTCTTGGTTCTTGATTTGGAGCGACCCTGGTCATTGCATCTGATGGAGCGCGAGAGGAAGAATTGGTTCAGAGGGCGAGTTGGCAAAGAGACGACGCAGCTCGAAGAGGAGACTCAGAGAAGACTTGGCTTGAAGAAGTATACTATACAGTATATATAAGATTATATAAGTATCTCAGAGAAGAGGAGGTGAAATCAGTCAATCAGGCGCCCATCTCAATCAACCCTCTTTATAGGCCGTTCATACCCTATAGCCGCTTACCATTTTCGAAACTTACACCCTGGTGCCAGATCGATTCAGTCGATGCAATATAAATATAAATAGACCTTGCTTTGCATGTATTGACCGCCAAGAGGACGGAAGCTACGCCACGAAGCTATGACAGCTATAAGCTCTCTGCTGCAAGGCAACCAGGTCAATGCCAAAAATCACATCCACCAAGACATCAACCACTGTTGCCTTGGAGCATGGAGAAACCGAGAAACTCAATGCCACACACCGCAGCTCGATCAAACTCAGCGAAGCTTCCCCCAGTCTTAAGTCTTCTCTCGGTCAAACTTCCTAGTCTTCCTAGTCTTCCTAGTCTTCCTAGTCTTCCTAGTCTTCCTAGTCTTCAAGTCTTTCTGAGTTCCCCACTACCAGCTCCGGCTCAATGTCAAAGGAAATGCGCCACGGGATGATGAGGACACTGCGCGATGCCAACGAGCACAGCTTTGGTTGGTTTCACGAATTCAATTTGCCACCAAATTGTTGCAATATGTTTCAATACCCTTCTAGGTTCTTCAAACTGGTTTATGCCGAACCGTTCAACATGATGCAGAAAAATCAGAAAAGACAAAACGACTATCTTTGTTTCTCCGCGTGGGCTCGTCTTTGCAGCTCACACTATGGCGCTGTCATTAAGCATTGGCCGCGCCACGCTTGAGGGCACCGGTGTGATATCCTACCGAATCTGAAGGCCACTCAATGACACCTCCGCAGGGTATGCCTTGGGCAGCCCACGGCCTGTGCCCTTGAAAGAGAGTGCCCGAGCACCGAGTGGCACTGGCAAGCCTTACTTGCATCATCTTGCATCATCTTGCATCTTGTACCAAAGCACAATGCAAAAGTAGTGCATCACTATGCAGACTTATGTAGACATTAGCATGCAGAGATATGCAGAGCACATCTGTTGTGACTCATGAAAAGACTCACACGTGGGACTACGCGACACCAGGTGGCGCTGCATTTGGGCACTCTCCTTCAAGTCTTTGCTGTACACTAAACGCTATGTCTTCGCGTGTCTCCATGCATCGGCTGGTCTTATCAATTGAACACCTTAGCAAACAACTGGAGTGCTGGGAGTGCCCAAAAGAAAATGAAAGGAAAAACATGGAAAAACTGGTTTCAGAAATGAACCATGATGAACCATGTAGAACCTGATCTTCACTGGCTCAGTGCTCAACTTCTCTGGGGTCTTTTGGATCTGTGAAGTCCCAACCTGGAGCCGCTGTTCGCGTCATCAGTGCCGTAAGATTGCAAAAAAATACATGTGGAGTTCTCACATCACTTCAATCGGAGTCCAAAATTAATCACCAGTGATGTCATGAAGCAAAGTGCACTGACTGCAAACGCACTGGAACTCCACCTGCCTACCAGAGCAGGATTGAAGCTCTTTTTCCCACTGTTTTTACTTCTTTCGCTGGCCCAGTAGGCGTGGTAGCCTGCACACCCAGCTTCGAAATTCAGTCACAAGCCACCCTTGAAGAAGTGTGCTTCTCTCCATGTATCTACTGTATCTTATTATATCTACAGAATCTCTCTCTATATGCAACTGCATTAGAACTGCACTAGAACTGCACTGGAGGCTCCCGACTATAGTTCTCCACCAGGTCGGCTTCCTTCTTGTGAGAAAGCATGATCACGGCCTGGGACTCAACTGCAAGTGCTTGGAACTGCTTGGATATGCAGACTTCCTAGATCTATTGAAGAAACACATCTGTCGAACCTTTCTCTGTTTTCTAGTCTTTTCTTTCAGTCTTGCAATACATTGCTTTTGCATCTGAGATCCAAACTGGCAAGACATTCAGTGTCAGCTGGATGAGGCAGAGAGCGACGAAGATGCTAAAGGTCCACAGTGCAGGCTGTCAGGGACAAAGCAATGGCATGACTAACGGTCACACATGAGGTGACAAGGGGACCATGGACTCAATGGACAAGCTCCGGTGACAAGGAAAAGAATAGTAAAGTAAGTAAAATCACTGTGAAATCTACAAAAATTACAAAGACTGAAAATATCTGAGCATGGCCTGGAAGCGATAATATGCTTGCCAATCTTTGATGTAGCCCATTGACCACAGCACCACATTGAGCCAAGTTGTTGCCTTTGCACGAGAGATCCACGATTTGTGCAAGTCTTTCATCACTACCAGGGACTACCAGAGACTACCAGGAACTACCATGCAGCCTTGCAACAAGCTGATTCCAAACACATGCCTGTCTGAGCCTGGCACGATGCCTTCGAATGCTCTGAATGCAGTTCCAAAGACTGCGTACAAGAAGACCTGAAACCCGGACCCGGAAAAGCTGAAGCTTGCTGAAGGATACTGAATGTAGATACCGTGCAGCTGCATTTTGATCAATTTGAATCAATTTGATTGGTGAAGGCAAAGCCGGCAAAGCTTCAACAGTCACAAAGAACATCAAAGAACCACTACACTAGGAGTACCTGGTGCTGGACTCAACGCACTGGACATTCCGCACATCTGACGCATCACATCCATGTTTTAAGGGCCAAGCTCCAAAGGAAAACACCGTGACGCAAGTGAGAACAAGAACTGTGATAAGTGGCGCTGCAAGTTTTTTCCTTGGTAGTTCAAGAGCCGGCAAAACATCAGTGTGTCTTGTCATTATTGCAATTTTCAACATCACTTTGCAAGAAATTACAAGCTCAGTTAGATTCAGTTAGATGAAATACAGGATGTTGTAAAAAAGGGGGGACGACGTTTCGAAGGCTGAGCCCGTCGTGGACCACTGAGACCACTGAGACCACTGAGACCACTGAGACCACTGAGACCACTGAGACCACTGAGACCACTGAGGCCTTTGCACTATCTGCGTCGCTGACAAAAGTTGTGGGAAGTGCAACAGGAGGTATTTCAGCATCCTGAGCCCGAAACCCCGTGACCCCGAGAGCCCATCTGTCAAGTCTGTCCCAAACTATGCTTCAGCCACGGTAACTAAGATCAACGTCAACTAAGTGCAAGCGTACGTCACAGCTGTTTAAAACACTCACATGTTCAACTCAACAAATTCAACAAATAAGGAATAAACTTTGAATAAACACGTATGGAACTGCTCTGACAAGGCTCAGCGCATTGAAGAGGAATAGTGTAATCACAACGATGGTCTCAGGGCAAGGGAACAGCAAGAAGCAGCAACCTTCATGTCAATGTTATAAGATCTCATTACATAAACAAACGTAAATTATCCTAGTTATATATATATACGTATTTTATACATTTATCTACACAACATGCATCGTCACAGTGTGAGTATACTGAGTACACAATGGACATGGAGTCCCCAGAGTGTTTGAATGTGCTCAATGATACCAACGGACAAGAAATTTCCGAGGTATGGACAAGTCTGCTGCGATCCAACTTGATCCGGAGCCACAAATAATCCTTGGATATTCAGCAACTCCAAAGTACAGAATTCATTGTTTCGGCAGTCAAGTCTCTACAAATGAAACTTCACTCATATTGGACTCATATAAATTGCGCAGCAATAATCCTACACAACACCACACAACCCTTGTTGCAAAATGTCGCAAATATTGCAAAGTGTTGCAGAGCAGTCGTATGGCAGGCAAGCATCGTAGAGCGCTGCATCCGATGTTCGCCCAGCCTTTCGCAACGTTGATACATATGGTACCATGTATAATTCTTGCTCGTATCAAAAGTTTATCAAGGATTCAAAAGGCTGTTGAAGGTATCTGGATGTGGAAGTTGGGAAGTCAGCGGAGATCAACTTGTAACGTATTGGTACATGCGGCGCTGGAATTTTCAGAATAGCTGAAGTCTATGTCTGGCCTCGAGCAGATTGCCGGTGAATGTGTCTTGAACCAGCATCAAACAGGAGATTGCCAAAATCATTGCTGGGAGCACCCTTAGTATATGCAGTGCAGATGAAATTACAGGAGGAGCAAAGCGTTTATGTGCGTCTGTGGCGAAACAGTGTCCAGTCCAGCAGAATTCCTGGATATGAAGAAGATGAAGCGAGCTCTGCTTCCACTCTGAGGGCTACACAGAAACAAAAGTGACCAAATGGAGCACTTGGTCCGCTCCTTGAGCAATTCCATTGCTCGATTCTATGTAATTCTTCAATAAATTCAATTACCATCCAATTAACATCAATTAACTCTATGGATTTCTGTGGGTATAGCATCGATGGAATCAGTAGTATCCATACGAACGACTGCAACAGCTTTGACGGGGTGACGCCAAGGCCTCCTCAAAGGTACAGGCAGCCGGGCAGTGAAAAATCCTCAGCGTAAAGCATGCGAAAATACACGAAAACATTGAAATACTCGTTGAAAGTGGCTAATGTATACTCATGTGCCCTGGCAAATGTTGAAGGCAAGCTTGGAGAAAGGTCACTGAAAGCTTTGTCGATTCTCAAAACCACAAACATCGAGAAATGAATATGAATAAACCATACTAAACCCCTCCCCCGCGCCTTCTCATCTCCATAAGAAGCAATAGAACCGCTGAAGCACATGCCAAGAGCAAATACACATGGCTTTCTACTGGCTCCTGCGACAAAAGAACAACAAAGGACAAGCAATGACAACAAAGCAATAATCAAAAAAGTGTTAAGATTGGTGGAACATGAAGAGACAAATTGAGTGAGGGTTGGAAGCACAAAAAGGAACCTGCCCTTCCACACAATTTTCTGGAGTTTAGGCCCTGAAAAGAGAAGATCAATGTCAATGTTGGATCAAGATAGATCAAGATGTTCAACACCAAGTGAGAGTTTCTGTGTTTCTGCACAGTTTCTGCCGTGCTTTACCATGTTGCATCGATCAAATCGAACTTTGTAGATCTTCACAGTGTCTTCACAGTGCAGCTCAGTCCAGGTCCAAGAGGAAGACATCTTTGTGGATTGATGTCACCAAGCCTTGAAACTGCTACAAGTGTGGCTCCTGTTCGTCACTGTTAGTCCACAAGGACTTGCAAATTGGAAATAATTATTAATAAATAATACTAATATTAAGATATATTAAGAAGAATGCGTTTGAAATGCTTTTAGGTATTTTAGGGTTTATGATTCATTTTTGCATTGTAGGTGCTAGGTGCATGAGAAATCATGCGCACCGATCAAGATACCGTCAGCTCGGCCTCCAGAAAGGCGGTTCTCCACCAAGAAATGGAAGATGAAAATGGCGTTGGTTGTTGCCCTAAGTAGCGGGATTGCTACAAAGAAAAAATGAGAAGTTTTTTTAAAAAAAATAATGTCTGAGAAAAGGCAAATTTCACCAAATGCCTGCTATGCATGCGGCACGGCTCGGAACTGGACCCGTACACCACAGTGGTAAGCTGTTGAGCAGAGCCCTGAAATGTGAAGGGCTCCCCTGTGCCTCAGCGTCGACAAAAAGTGAGTGAGCTCGGCAGCTCGGGGCTGAGTCGGCTGAGTCGGCATTCGCAGAAGAAACTGAAGAAACATCGAAAAAAAAATCTGCACAAAATCTGCAGTTCAAAGATGTTCAAAGATTCGCAGATTTGAGATGTAATAGAAACAAAGAAATCTGTGCCCTTTTTTGACAAGAAATTAAAATTGATGGCTGTCAAGCTCTTCAAAAGACTTCTAGGGGCCCGGCTGAGCGTGAAGCTCTCCAGGGACTGTCTGAATGCCTGGAGCTGCGTACAACTCAGACTCGTTTGGAGCGATTTGAAGCAATTTGCAAGCGATTTGAGCGATTTGCGATAAGTTGACAAAGATGTTGACACAGGTTTTGTTGACAGTTTCCTTTTGACTTCTGTATACTTATTGTGTAGTGACACTTTCGTCGTAGCTGTGACGCCTGTAACACCTGCAGCAGTTTTGCCCACCTCTGTGCCGTTGCTGACGTCCAGGAATGATCGATCGCCCTCGAAGTAGGAACCAATCTGCCGGGTTTCAGCAAGTGTCAGCAAGTGTTAGTGGCTCCAAAGTTGTCGAGAGCCATGGCATGCGGCCAGCGGAAGAACTTCCTTGCCAAACAATTTCAACTTTTGAACTTCACCGGGAATGTGATTTGTCATGATTTGTCTAGTTTCTTGGATGGTTTGGCTTCAATGTTTTTGAAATTGGAGAATACTCTACGACGACGTCTGGAAGATCAACATGGAATTCTAAGATTTTCCAGGAAACATCGTATCTCTTTAAATTGCCAAATGATACACTTCATATGTTTTTTTTAGCAAGCTTTGTGTTAGGGTTGTGTATGTCGGCGTGTGGAGTTGGCGTGTGGAGTTGGCGTGTACGCTTGCGCCTGTCTCGCACACAGTTCGATGTCCATTCTGTATTCAACAAAACTGGCCTTCCCATTGGCATAGGAGAAGACTTGAGGATGCGTAAGGGAATGCAGGTACGCCTCAGTACAGATTCTGTTGAACACAAAAGCAACAACTGGTACCCATCACCACTAGCGCTAAGCGTTTCCATTCCCTTACGTAAAGAGCACGTAAAGAGCATTCTTTTCAAAGACATGAGAGCCCAATTTCCAAGCAGTCGGCGTTTGGGATGTTGATGTCATACAGAGGAACGCAGTTCGGAACCTGGGCAGCTCCCCGCTTCATCTCCCCCAATGAAGATTCAGGTTTCAAGACACTTCAAGATGTTTCCAACTTTTTCCAGAGTTTGCAGTGTGTTTGCAGTAATGTGCAGTTTGAATCAGTATGACTGCACGGTGTGCAAAGTGCTTTTGTCGCTATCACGGCGACGTCATATCACATCAACAAACATTGTAACATTGTCATCGACAGCGCCTCGTGGCCCAACTCTTGGCCTTTTCCCAGGATATGCATCGCTCTCAGATTTGAGCAATACCTTGGCTCCCGCTTGGATCCCGCTGGGATCCCGGGAACCTGAGACTCGATGCCGTACTGCGTTTGCACTTTCCGTACAGTAACTGGTTAACGCATGGTAACAGTAGCTGTGACACTAATGACATTTTATATATATATATACATATTATATATATATAACTATGTATATATATATATATATATATATATATAACTCTATATATATATATATAACATATCGTATACAACCGGTAGAAACTATGATACATTGGTGGCTGTGTGCTCTTCTGGCTGGTATCGGTCACACCGTGAAAATCACGATGTTTGCCCTCGAAAAGTCGAAAAATCGAAAAGTCGAAAAGTCGAAAAGTTCACATGCCAGGAGATTTCGGCTCGAAAAGTCGAAAAATTCGAAAAAATCGAAAAGTCGAAAAGTCGAAAAGTTCGAAAGATTCGAAAAATTCGAAAAGTCGAAAAGTCGAAAACTTTTTGGTTTTTTGATTTTTTGCGAAAATTTTCCCTGGAAGAGTGATCAACCCCGTGGGTTTATCCACGCACAGGGCTTTTTATGGTTGTTTGGTTGCTCTTTCCCGGTCGAATGGTTGGTTACTTTCCAGGGGAGCAGGAAACTTGCAATCAGTGTATCAGAATTAGATTTTGTGTTGCTCATGTAATTAGTG
>Ga0126342_10016934_pt1 | contig 12653 bp, 11 predicted proteins | sample Cyp1metagenome_FD_92528 | JGI IMG/M metagenome (GOLD analysis project Ga0126342, IMG submission 92528) | Coral microbial communities from Lord Howe Island, Old Settlement Bay, Australia - Cyphastrea 1 metagenome | ecosystem: Host-associated > Invertebrates > Cnidaria > Coral ...
ACGGTAAATCATCTATAAATGGTGGAAAATCACCATGTTTAATAGGTAAATCATCTATTTCGATTAGGGCCATGGCTCTACCATGGCGAACTGTGAATGTCATAACCAGAGGATATTTCCATATGTTTGATTTTGACTACAATCATGTTGACATCCCATGGGCTGAAATCGGGGCCTGCCAACTTCCCGATTTTCACCTAAATCACAGGGAATATCCAAAGACATCCGTAGTCGTTGGAAATGGGGATATCCAAAGACAATGGTCACTGGGAATATTTGGAAATCACATGAAATCACAGGGCAACGATCTAAATCACCAGCCTATCTTCTTGAATGGAGTATATCACTGGGTAAGTTTGAACCATGGGCCCTTTACCCACCCAGCAGATCCATTGGCCGAGGTTCTTGAGTGGTGTGAGGATTGTATCCATACAAAGCCTGGCACTGAGCCAGGAGGTCTTCGGTGGCGGTTCCACGAACTAGCGAAGGCACTAGCTCGAATGTCTAGTGTATTTCTATGTTGATGTTTGCCCCCAGTTACCATCGGAAAATGGCGATTTAACCAACAATCATGACAACAATAATCGCTGATTTATGATAGCTGAGTTCTTGGGGTTATAACTCCATTTTCACTATGGTTTATGATACAATGTGAGGCCCCAAGATAGCTAAGTTGGTTGATAACTACAATAACTATGGTTTATGGTATGTATAACTATATTCCTGGGGCTTATATATAAACCAACTAATCACTGGGGGGCCTCACATTGTAACTGGTTTATAATACTATAGATGGTTCATAAATGTTCATAAACTAGGTATGGTTTATAATACTATAGTTGATACTTATAGCTAAGACAAAACTGGGGTTCCCCTCATGGTACCTGCCGGGATATGTGATCCATCCATTGAACCCATGTCTGTAATACATTGGTTTGTCTTACTGTGGGGGATATCACCCAACATGCCATTTACCCGGCCTGGTAAACATACAAAAAGCTATTGAACATTGCCATTTATAGTGGGTTTTCCCATTAAAAATGGTGATTTTCCATAGTTATGTTAGTTTACCAGAGGGTAAGGATAATGATCTTAAATGTTCAGTGGACTATGACTAGGGGTACCCGGACAAACGGACAGACGGACAGGGCAAACGGACAAACGGACAGACGGACAGACAGAAAGACGGACAAACGGTGACAAACGGACAGATAGTTAGATAGTTAGATATTTACATAGTTTAGATAGTTAGATACATAGTTACATAGTTAGATAGTTAAATAGTTAGATAGTTAGATAGTTAGATAGTTAGATAGCTAGATAGATAGATAGATAGATAGATTAGATAGATATATAGATAATAGATAGATATATAGGCAGGCACGGAATAGATACAGGATAGACAGAAAGAAAAATAGGGAGATGGATTATCCATCATAGATAGGATCAAACAAATAGAAAAGATACATACGATAGATAAGATAGATACGATAGATAAGAGAGATAAGAGAGATAGATAGACAAATAAAATCACATGTATAGAAAGAGAAAAAGGCAAATAGACACATAGATAGATACCCTCTGGTAAACGTTTACAAAAAAAAAAAAAAACTATGGATATATTCACCATGCTATTAATGGGCAAATCAACTATTTCGACTGGGCCATTTTCAATAGTAATATGTTAAATTACCAGAGGGTATATCCCATTAATATCCCATTTATAGATGGTTTACCTTTCAAACATTGCCATTTTCAATAGATTAGTTTTGTTTACCAGATAGATAGATGAACAGTTCAACTGGTGTGGTTGAAGCGGTTGAACGGCCACCATTCTGCAGCCCCTCCTGAACTTTCAGAAGCTTCTCCTGGCGGCACTGCTGTCAGCACAGTCGTTGTGATGCCGGGCAAACTTAAATCTGATGGCTTCTCATTGTATATGTTAAACCTGTTCCCTCCAAACCCCGGAGTTCGCTCACACTCAAACAACACATCTAAACAATATGATATACGCATCACCAAAGGATGAATGAAAATACTGGCTATACGCAGCGATTTTGACTTTGAGTTTTCAGGTTTTAGGGTTTTAATTTAGGGTTTAGGGTTTTAGGTTTTAGGGTTTTACGGTTTTAGGGTTTGTTGTTCTGGAAAGTACACAACTTAAACCCTTCCAAGGGATTTGAGCATGTCAAAGGATATGCGGGATTCGCCGCGGGCAAACCTAGGGCTTGCAGCGAACCTGTTTGACTCATTACAAGTAACATATAATTCTCTCTCTCTCTCTCTCTATATATATATACACAAACATCGAATTATAAGGGGTGGAAAACACATGGGAAACTCACCCTGAAGCGGCGTTCCCAGGAAGCTGCACGGCAGTGTTCATATCCGTACCAACGCTGCTAGACTTGGATTTGCTTAAAGGTCCCCCCAATAAAAACACACAAGGTGGATGTTCCATTGGGAAAATAGAACACAACCTTAAACAACCCCAGCAAAATGAATTCGAACATATGTCATGTTTCTATCTTTCTTGGAGGCTACCATGCCGGGGCGAGTTCATGATCCGCAAGCCCCCATCAACTTTTGAACTTTTGCACCACTTCCGTTGGCTGCCCATGTTTACCCGGGCATGGTATGTCCCATGCAACATGCAATCAATGCTTACACAGTGGACAGTCGCTCAGACTCACTATCCCAATCATCCGCGCATGACTTTGGTTGAAGAATACACAACCAAGTTCCCGTAAAGCGTGTTTGATGGAAGGCATTGATGATTACTGTAAATAACTTGGGTCATGGCTACGCTCCCATTCAGGAATGATTCAGAACATATATGAGCAATAAGTCCTCAAACAAAATATAATGAACAAATACCATTCAGCACTCCGAAAATACTATGAACTAATTCTGAGAACACGAGAACCATCTGTCCATCTGTGTGGTTTCCCCTTTGGGTCACCACATAGTGTCGACTAAGTGCATCGTTTTTAGCCTTGTCGTTGGGATACAATGTATCCAAGTATAATATCTATACATATACATATATGTGTTATAAAAACTATGTGAACAAACAAAACATATTTCAAACTGATCATCGATGTTTTTCTTTCAAAAAACACAGCAAAGAAAACGCACACACATCAAAATAATATTACCGTATATCTAACATCATAGGGAACATCTATATTGTCTACTATATTGAAACTTTATACACATCACCATCAAACACATACACACACAATTACACTGGCGTCATGTTGATCATACCGGCAATTTAACAGTTCGCCATTTTTCACATGGCAAAAACTTAGTTCGTTGATTTATTGTTTAGAGTGTTGAATGATTTCAGGAGCTATGTTACCCTCAGGTAAACAAAGAGTTTGCCATTGAAATAGTTGAAATGGCCCAGTCGAAATAGTTGATTTACCCCAAAAAAAAATGGGTAAATTAAATCACCATTTTTAATGGGTAAATCAAACATCACCATCAGTTTAATGGTCAAAAATATGGATTTTCCATAGTTTTTTTGTATGTTTAAACGGTATCCATCCATCCATGGCCCCATCATCCCCCATGGCAGATCGCCTGCAGAATCTTCGAGCGCCGCCGGGCCGAGGGAATCGCCACGTCCACACCACCCCCTGTGGCTTGACCTTGGACGATGGCAACAAAGCGCGCCGGCTGATGTAGAACAAATCGGACAATGTGACGATGATGTGCATGAAAATATTAATGTATGATATAATATATACAGTATATATTTATATATACATAAAAATGATATGATTTGATATGTATAACTTAGGCTTAGATCCTTCAAATACCTTTGCAAAACGTATGTTACTCCATAGTTTTTGTACTTTTACCGTTTTGGGAAGATTTGGAGGGCCTAGATACGGATAAGATTGGAGTTTATAACATGTAACATACCTATGTCTTTGCATAATATTTGTATGTATATAAACATTAAAAACACAATATGCCTGGAACCCCAAAGACCTATCTGGATAGTCAATCATCCATTTCACTGAGCTAAACCTCCACATGAAGGGTAGTGTGGCTTCCAGTTAGGAGTAAAAACCTACTATACACAACACAGCTAGCTCAATACATATATATATAATATAATATATATAATATAATATATATATAATATATAATATATATTATATATAATATATATAATATATATAATATATATAATATATAATATATATATATATATATAATATATATATATATATATATATATTCACAACCGCACAGGAAACAAGCTGGCTGCTAAATCTGATCGGCTTCGGTTGGTGGCTCTCATGGCTCTCCTCGAACTGGGCTTGCTAAAATGGATCAGATTCGGACTGTGGCAACCTCCCAAAATGACCCAACAATATTGACCCAATAGGTTATAAAATTCTTATAGATCAATAATTTTACTATAATCACCACAGGCCATAACAGGCCAGTAACATATAATAAGCCATAGATCACCTTAGGCGTGCCTGGCGTGCCTTTTTTTGGGTTATTGTTATAGCCAAGTTCACCTCCACTTTGATGGAATCCAAGGGGCTCTTTAACAAGTCCTGGCGCAGGTGGGCCCCATCAACGGAGAAAAAACGAAGCCCACAACGTGAAACACTGAGATGGAAAAAAACATGTTTGAAAAGCATAAGCCACAGGGGACTTACCCTCTGGTTATGTCAACATAGCTATGGTATAGATGGCCCATTTATAGTGGATTTTCTCATTAAAAACATGTGATTTTCCATAGTTATGTTAGTTTACCAGAGGGTACTAACCAGGGTTAGTAAGATCACTTGATCTTCCAAGTGGCCAAGTGGTCCCCAAAATCATTCTCAACTTACCCAAAATGCACTCTATATATATATAAATCAATATAAATCAGCAAACCTGCGATAGTACATATGATACGCCATCACAATTTCACATCATTCCTGTTGGTTCATCAATGTTCATCATGCGTCATAATACATTCGGGATTATACGATACTCCTTTTTCAGACCCAAGTATCATTGGTCATATATCCCTATGATATCCCCAACTAGAACCGTAATTTTGTTGGTTCCTATGGTTTTTTTTGGAACATTTTACAGGAAACCCGAGGTTCCCCATATTTCATGGGAGCCAAAAACCATGGGAGACTCCGGTTTCGTGTTTCCCTTCAATCCAGTGATTAGTGAATCCCCATTAAAAAAAAAAAAAAAATCACCGTATTTAATCACTGTAACTGCTGAATTATTTGCATTATCCAGATGTATACCCCCCATTAAAATCACAGATATTCTCATGATATCACATTGCCTTGGAATATTGCGCATACATTCCACGAAATCCCATAATATTTTTGTCTGTTCCTGTTTCCCTGTAATGACCATAACATGGCCCATTATCTCTGATCTCAAATTGCCCAAACATATTTTCCAGTATTCCACGAAATCCAGCCTTAGCGCTACTTGATTTCATGTATATGAATTCCGCCATGGATTTTTTTCATGTGGTTAAAACAATGCCATGTTTACCATCCCCCAGTCATCACCATTTTTATAGCTGGCATGTTTACCATTCCCAGGAAAATGGGTAGATTATGGGAGTTTTTTAACCACATTGTAACAATAGGAAACCACTTTTAACCACATATTTCCCACATTTTTCCCTATTTCCCACTATTGACATCTATTGACCATTATTTTCACATTGAATGGTTTACTATTGACATCCCAAATGGGAAATTTCCATGTCCAATCCCCGTCCCCAACCGTTGCTGTCGGATTGGTCCTCCTCTGCCGCCGCTTCGTCTTCCGCCTCCCGCCGGAAGATGTTGGTCCTGCAGGTCGTCCGCTGGTCGTCCGCTGGTCTCCGAGGTCTCCAGGTGCCCAAAATATCGCACTATAACAGCTGGTAACTGGCTGGTAACTGGCTGGTAACTAAATTGTCACTGTTTTATAAAGGGTACTTATGAAAAGTATATGGTAACTATATGGTACTTATTGACTATAACAGCTGGGTTATAGATGGTGATGTTTGTACTGAAATAAGCTCATTGGTAGAATGTATAATCCCATAGAAATAAGCAGTTAAAACAGATAACTGCAAAAAAATTGACAATTGAATACCATAAATAGCCAGAACTGTAATTAATCCCATCCCCTGTTCATTTAAAACACCTCTATGGTACCAATTATGTGGAATTCCCCTACTCAACCATGGTTTCTGAGGGTGTTTTATATTCCGGGGGGAAGTGATTAATGGGATATGAACCGGAGTTCTCAATATAAAATCTTGCCCTCATTCACATGGAACAAAGCCCAAAACCATAGTGATTACCCCAGTCATTACCATATTTCCAGTGACGTCGCGAAGTGAGGTCGTATCAATGTATCAATATTGGTCTACAGTATAAATCAGTAAATGGGTGAAAATAAATCAACTACCCTCTGGTTATTTAACATAGCCATGGAAAATCACCATGTTTAATGGGAAAATCCACTATTAATGGTCATTTTCGATAGCTACGGAAAATAACCAGAGGGTAATATGACTTGGGGCCGCGCTACTGCAACTTGCCAAGATCAGATTCCACACAGAATCATCATGCCGACGAGCTTCAAAATCAAATGTCGGAGCACCTGGGAACGAGGCCAGCTCAACGGATTCAGAGGGTGCAGTACCCTCTGGTAATTTAACGCAGCTATTGAAAATGGCCATTTATAGTGGATTTTCCCATTAAAAATGGTAATTTTCTATAGCTATGTTAAATTACCAGAGGGTAACCCAACCCACAGATCCACACCTACCGTGTAGTTCTACCACTTTGAACCAGGAGGCTCTGTAAAACTTGAAGCAAGGGTTTCTTAGCCAGTCCACATGTCAGATTTTGAAACAGCGGAAAGTGGAAAAACTCACCAATACAAGACTGGTGGTTTCAACCCATCTAAAACTATGTTTGTCATTGAGGATCCTCATACCAGTCACATGGTTGAACATTAAAATATACAAAAGTGACACCAGCGGCTAGGTCATCTTTGCCTAAATACCCATTACTCCTATATACCCATCATATCCACATCTTACATGGTTAAATCCCCATGTTGGTTTCGCCGGTAACAACTGAAACTGATAATAAGACTCGCGACAAATGGACATACTAACCATGTAACCATTGATCATTGGGGTTCCTTGTCTCCCCATCTTCATAAGATTTGTCATCATTTCTGGCTGCATGGCCAGTTTATATGATACTTAAAAAATGCAAACAATCTTGAAGTAAATAAGTGAAGTTTAGAACAAGCAACATACATAACTTTCAATGCACATAACATTAACAATAGAAATTCAATATGCTCGGAACCGCAATGACCTCTATATCTTGGATGGTAAACGCTTCGTTTTATTGTGCTAAACCTCCTGTACGAATGAACGCGTGGCTTCCAGGTAGGGGTAGAGACCTACTCCAAATGCCCATACAAATAGACATACATCTGTATATATATATATATATGTGTATATATATATATATATATATACAGTATATGTGTGTGTGTGCGTGCGTCAATGCGTTCATATGTGTAAAAACAAGTTGAATGTATATATATATACATAAATACTGTATTTTTAAATACTGGTAAATAAAATACCGTTGACATATCTCAAGGTACTGTCAATTTGGAACCCATATTCCTGTGACGTCCCAGTGAAGTAAATATAATTCATCCAAATATACATTGTATATACACACATTAAACATATAATTTGGGGCCCGACAGTTGTAGCTTGGGTAATAAACCCAATGAATATAGTATAGTTGTATTGTGAGTATAAACCATAATCATAGGAGATTCATTGGAGATATACACCACCTTTGCTATCATAGATCAGCTATAAATGCCATTCAATCCCCATTTTTCTTGGTTAAATCCCCATTTTTCTTGGTTAAATCACCATTTTCCTATGGTTTCGTCCCAAAAAGCTCCACTAAACATCGACATTTACACAGACAATCTCCCCTCGTCACATTCGTCACCGATGTCCCAGTGACTGACGACAGGACCCAGGCCGTTCTGGGCGCATTGGCCCCGAGCTCACGTTGCCTGCAGTTATGGCCCAAAACAATGGGTATTTTCATTGATGCAGGTACCCTCTGGTAATTTAACATAACTATGGAAAATCGCCATGCTATTCATGGGAAAATTCACTATAAATGGTGATTTTCAATAGCTGTGTTAAATTACCAGAGGGTAAAACAAAAATTATTAACAAACCATTTGGGAATGTTTATACCACCTACAAAAAGGGTGATTTGGGGGAGTTTATTATACAATCATGGCCCAAAATACAAGTTATAAGATGTTATACGTACTGAAACCACCCCATTGAATGTATCTCTTCGCATTGAAATCACCAGTTGTAATAGCCATGGCCATGTCCCTGTGGATGGGCTGGTGAAACATGGTAGTTTCATATGGTTTAATAGATTTCATGGGATTGAATAGCGTTTTTTTTGGGATATTTTTGCCACATTTTTTTGGAGACATCATGGAGATGTTCATCCACAATGGTGGATTGTGTCTGATTTTAATGGGACAATTATATAGAGTTTTAGTTGTTTTCCTGGCCAAAAAAAATATTTTAAAGTTGCTTTAGTAGGGGTTTGGATGGGAAAATCATCCATGCATGGAGGCTAAACAATCATCAATAAGGGGCATAATCGGCTTTATTCGTGCATATATATATATATATATAAACATTAAACACATGTCTATACATAGTTAATTATTCAACAAACATGATTATTGCGCGTGTTTGAAAATGGCGTGCGCGCGCGTGTGTGTCTGTGTGTGCTTGTGTGTGTAACATCTCAGCAGGTAAAACTTGTATCTGTTGCATTCTCGCAGGGGGGTGGTGGGCATTCTGGAGTCACCTCTCAATCAAGACGCTCCAAGCTTGCTGTGATATCGATCGGGGACGCTGGATCGACTTACCTGCTATGTTCATTTACAGTATTTCATTTCAACCCACTCTGTCCGTGATGGGAAGTGGCTAACCCAAGAACCACCTTGCCGTTCTTTTCACACTCATCCATGGTTCGCACAGTTGTCGCAATCTGATTTATTTTGTTACCGATTGTTATATGTAGCCCACTCTGTATATCCACTTTATCAGGAACATGTTCGTGATGATCAGCATTGTTCTTTGGAAGATCTTACATGTTTTCCTCGAAGATCTATGTATATAGGCTCGAAGTTCATGTTTGGTTTTGCATGATGGGATTCAACTCCCAACTGATTACGATAGTGATCAAGTTTTGCTCTAGTGTGTGTGTGTGCATGTGCATGTTAATAGGGGGAGCATGATGATCAAAATCCACAATCATTATTTTGATCATCCAAATGCAGTCGGTTCCAGTATCAGTAGGTCATGCTCACTTACAAGCTGGCAAACATAAGGAAATCACTACTCCCTTTAACACCCTCTGGATAATCCATAATCAATCCCGACTAGATTCCGTCAAATTCACAGGTTCTCACATGTCCCAATATCATGCAGCTGATCCCTACAATTTGGTGCGACCTGGATATACTTTGCTTTCTGAAGTCATCCCATTAAACATATACGTAGATTTTGTACATAATTAAACGTATACCATTGACACATATCATATCTATATAAATAAACACACACAATATATATGTATATATATACATACATAAACATTTAATATATAACATCATAAATATATATATATATATATAATCATATATCCATCCAATAATTACACTACTACGCACCAACCTTTGCTCCCGGGGCATGGCGCAATGCACAGTACTCTCAGTGATCTCTGCGCCATTGCGCCTCTTTTTGGTACTGCCATCAGTGACGTTATCGATGAAAACCTCGGACGCCACAGGCTGATATTTGGATGAGGGATGATGGATATTCGTTCGGTTATGGCGGCGTCAAAAACTAGATTGGAATACTGAATTGTGGGCGCTGGGGGGGTACTATAATTACCACTTGTTAAAGTTTCAAGTGTATTCCCTGATTCGCGGTTGATAGCATGAATTTGACACAGCAAAACTCATTCTAAAAACTCAGTGTTTTTGGCGTACTACAGTGGATGGAAGAATTCCTGCACCAGTTGATAGGTGGTTTATGCCATTATCCATAGGGTTTCAACCATCCTTTTGGTGGTGCAGGATTTCTTCATCCACAGTAGCGGTTTACAGTGTTTTTTTTGCACAGCATCTGATCCAGCATCATCGGTGTTGGATCCTCTGGTGGGCACGTTCCAAGGTGGGGTCTATTCAGTGCATCTAGCAGGTCAAGAGGGGTAAGTTGTGCTATCTATCTATCTATCTTTCTATCTATCTAAGCAAAATCTAAGTAAATCAAATCTAATTAATCAAATCTTATCTAATCTTATCTAACCTTATCTATATAATCTATATCATCTGATCTGGTCTTATCTAGTCTTATCTGACCTATCTATGAATCTATCTACCTTTTTTTACAGACGGTCACATGGCTTCCCAAAACAGGCTCTCCGCTCTCCGCTGATCCAAAAACGGGAAGTTTCAACCGAGGCGCCGCCATGATCAGATTGAAGATGCCAATGGTGACAAACAAGAACCTCATGGATTTTCGCAGTCACCAATGCTGGGTTTGATGGTTTGGTTGGGCAATTTTCCCTGGAAACCTTGGGGTCTTACTAAGATACCATGCTAAAACATGGTTGGCCTGCTGGAGGGGGGTTCCGAATCGATTCTGGAAAAAAACGACCTGAGATTTGCAGCAGTGGGCCATAGAAAGAAAACACATATCATGTACACTTCCAATAGCTCTCCCGGTCATGTGAGTTCAACAAAGGGTGAAGTTGTTCCTCCACTCAGCACTTTTTTCGGGGATCAAAATGGTCAAAGGCTTGATCAGCTCAATGTATCCCAGGCTGTTTTGAAGGAAAACCCACAGAAAACGACCAAAAATCCACAAGCCAATTGCATGTCCCTGGATACCAACTTGGTGGCCTTGATCCCCTTCCTGCACCCTGCCCTGGTCAGTGCGACTAGAGCAGAATCCCTGTGACGTAGCTGGAATTATGGCTAGTCCTAGGTTTATTGAAAATGACACCGGTTTGTTCCAATATAAAGAGTGTTTTTTCTCCATGCTTTTCCTCGCTATTTATGGAAAAAGTTGCAGTATTAACTACCGACCCCACATCACACAAATCAAAAAGAACATGGAATGTCATAACTTGGACTCAAATACGTTTTTCTTTACCATTTACGTCTCAATTGGATCTAGGCAAACATGTTCTGAGGCTACTCTCTGCTAGCTAATTCTAAACGTTGCTTTCGCATGTGTACCAGCCCTCAGCAATAACCATCAGCTAAAGGAACGATGCAACCACAACACCCGACTTGAAGGTAGTAGACCCCAACCCTGCTTCATGCCGGACAATAAGAAACAATGTATATATATATATATATAATTGTTGCTTTCAACCAACAATAAAACCAAAAAAAAAAAAAGTGCCGGTCAGTGGGCAACATCCTTCCAATGCCAATGCCACCAGTTCAATCAGTTCGATCCTAGGGACAAGAGGATGTAGGCTAACATGAAGAGACCGCCAAATCGATCCCGCAGTTTTTCATGCAGCGGCTCGCCCTCCTCCGTTGTGCAGCCATCCTGAGAGCCAAGGTCTTGATACATTTTTGGAACAAAGCTGTCCATTGAAATCAAAAAACGCTAACGCCAAACCATTCAACCTGCGGTGTTTGTGGAATAGCCTTTGATGACATAACTTCGCTGCAAACTAATTCTTTGATTGTGTCTTGATTCACCTGATGTTGTGCTCATATGTTCACAGGACATGCAACAAGGGGATTTTACCTATCATTGTGCTGCAAACAAAAATGACCTGTGGGAACTGTGGGATCTAATGACGACCGTATCCATGTTTAATGTTGCTATTCTGGAGGAACCCCAAACTAGCGCGAATTTGACTTGCGGTAAACCCATCATCTGGAGGAAAACAACATAGGTGGCAATATGCTTCAGTAACTTTACCCTCCAGTAAATTAATCTTAGTTGTGGAAATCCATGGGTTTTCCTGAGAGAATGCCTCTATCAATTGCGGATTTTCCATGGCAAACTGTTAGCTTACTGTATATGGTTCAACTCCCAAATATAATTTCCCACATATCTCCGGCGTTTTAAGGCTCAAATTCCGCGGTTTTCCAATTTTCGATTGGCTCCCAAATTCCGGGTTGCCAGCCAGTCATGGCCATGTTTATAAAATCAAACATGTCCCGTCTCAACTCCATTGAAAAAAATGTGGATTTTCCAGCCAGGTTTGATGACACCGGAGGGTACCCTCCGGTTATTCAACATAGCGAACTGGAAAATCACAACTTTCAATGGGTAAATCATGATATGCCATGTATAAATGGGCCATTTCCATATAGCTATGTTAATATCCGGAGGGTATACAGTATCTATTACAAACCCAACGTGGGCTGCTGTTAAGATAGTCAAATAATCAAAAAGGTGTTCTATATATCTATTTCGGGAAATATATTTCAATACATTATATATTCTGATTAACCATGATTAAAATTACGCTATTGTTTTCTTC
>Ga0126342_10016935_pt1 | contig 12652 bp, 9 predicted proteins | sample Cyp1metagenome_FD_92528 | JGI IMG/M metagenome (GOLD analysis project Ga0126342, IMG submission 92528) | Coral microbial communities from Lord Howe Island, Old Settlement Bay, Australia - Cyphastrea 1 metagenome | ecosystem: Host-associated > Invertebrates > Cnidaria > Coral ...
TAGGTGCATGTCTCACATGCACATGTCAATACATTCAAACGCCCGTTGTGGCTCAAGCGCCCGCTGAAAGGAAAACGATCGCGTGATGCTCGCTATGCTTTGCTAGGGTTCGGCGGCCCCAGCACTTAGGCACCACCAATCAACGATATCCAGAACAAGGATCCATTTGTTCACATATATATATATAATACATGTAGACATGACAAGACCGTTTTCGCCTCCTGCAGTCCACAACCAAGGCCTGTCGAGCAAGTCATTGAAGTGCCGGTCCCTATGATGCAGGAAGAGGTTGGGTTCCACAGATGTCTGTGGGTTCCACAGATATCTGGGTGTTTTCAAGATGATGGGGCTAATTTTGCAGGTTTGAAGCCTGCATCGTTGTTGGGAGATGTCCATCTTACTGAAATTACTGCACCAAAAAATCTGCGAATTAAAGCAAACTAAAGCAATTATGGCACTTTTCGGTCAGATGACCCCGGTAAAAACAGCTGGCATACCAGTAGTCTAAGAAATTGATATGCAAGGCCTATGGTTTCTCATGTTTCTCTCATCATCTGCATCTGGTGTTGTCGTTTTTTTTCTACCTCCCAAAAAGATGGTTTTTCGGATCTGGCCAGGTGGTGCATGTGCCCAAGATCATGACGGCCAGCCGCGTGCAGCATCAGCATGTGGAGGAGCTGGTGGAAGTTCCGATCCCCATGACGCAGGAGCAGCGGGATGGGATCCAAAAAATTCGTGCCCCATTCTTTTTGGGGAAAAAATCAAGATGAAAATGAAAGGATTTTATGGTAAAATTATGGGATTGAACCTAAGTTTTTTTTATCCCAAAGGTTGAATCAACCATCCATAAAAGGGGATATTCATGGGCATTAAGCATCAATAATGGGGATATTTTCTGCGATGACTGGGATTGAAGCGCCAAACAATGGAAAAAATCATCCGCAAACAGTCAAACAACCGGGATGTCATGGAATAGCTATTTTCAGACAAAGCCATTTCATCAAGAAACTTGGGACATCTCGTGGTTTTCAGAAGGGCGTTTCACTCCGGTGAAACCCCACCGGTTTCATGGGAATTCAACAGCAACAAATGGGGATTTCAACCACGAAGACACAGGAGTTAGCCTCTGGTAATGACTGTTACATAGCTATTGAACATGGCCATAGATAGTTCGTTGACTCGCCCATAAAAAATGTGGATTTTCCATAGCTGTAGCTGTTTACCAGGCCGGGTATTCAAGAAACCATGGAGGATAGAAGCGATGGTTGGGAAATCTTGACAGCAAATAAGGAGGTTTGTAGCTGGGAACATCTAGACATGTTTTATTTATGTGGATGAAGATATGTTACAATATTTGAGAAATATATTAGAATAAACCATATATGTTACCATTATAAAAATTGTTTAATTCTTCTATATTGTTTATTTCTCATAGCTATGTGGATGAATTGCCAGGGTATTAGATTTGTCATGCTTTGTCAGAATATAGTATATATGGTACATATTCAAACATGGGTATTCCCAATAGAGCGTTTGGACATTCCAACTTATAAACATATCTATGTTATCCCATTAGATATCCCTATTCTATCAATACTATATCACTATTTAACCACACTATCCCAATAGATATCCATGTTTTTGAATATTATAAGTTTGGATATCAAAAAAGTTACCATCTTTTTGTATGAACTCATGAAAAAAATCCACTTGATAGGTATGACATTACCATAGGCTTATCATCTTATCAAACTCAAAAAATAATATCATTAGATATCCCATGAAATATTACTATGATATCACTATTATATGGTTAAACCAATGCCATAAACATTCATAAACCACCCATGACTGGGTATGGTAAACATACCACCCATTTCTGGTGATGACTGGGGGATGGTTTATGGAATTGTTTTAACCACATTACTAGAAAAGGATGGTTTATAATGGCACATTAGATATCACTATCCCCATTAGATATCACTATCATATAATATCTTTTAACCACACTCTCCCAATTTCGATATCCCTATTCTATCGATTCTATCACCATTAAACCACCTTTTTTTATCACTCATTGAACCACACGTGGTCCCATCGATCTCGAACTTCTCCGTGGTCGTCAGGAGGAAGTCGTCCACGTCCCCAAAGTCATGACGGCCACCCGACAGGTGCAGCAACCGGTGGAGCAGGTGGTGGAGGTGCCCATCCATCAGAGGACGCTCCGCTGATCGGAACGGAACGGTGGGGTTATACGGTGTGGGCTGAGCCCCGCCATCGATCTGAAGATGGTGATCGTTTTTTTTAGTGATAGTAATGGATAGTGTTATTTCATCTAGATATTTGGATATAGAGATTTACTGAACCATCTGTCTATTTCACTTCCATCTATTTCATTACTTAGTGGTAGGAATAGTGATAGTCATAGTAATAGTAATAGTACCCTCTGGTAAACTGTTACATAACTATGGAACATCACCACTTTTAATGGAAAAGCTCACTATAAATTGCCATTTTCAATAGCTTTTTGTATAGTTTACCAGAGGGTAGTAGAAAAATAATCATAGTACCAAAATACTTATAACTAATAATCAACTATCAAGAACTAATAACTGTCTATGTAACTTAGTAATAGTAACTGTCTATGGGGAATGAACCATCCCCTTGTTACATAGCTATTGAAAATGACCATTTAGTTCCTTGAATTAGCCAGAAAAAAATGTCATTTTCCATAGTTATGTAACAGTTTACCAGAGGGTAGTAATAGTGATAGTGATAGTAATAGTGATACTAATAGTGATAGAAATAGTAATAGTAACTTAGTAACTATCAATCTTAACAATGATGGGAAATATCAAAAAGTGGGGATATTCATGAGGATGTAGTGGAAAATATGATGGGGACATTATAGTTATGATATAGATGTTTCTTTAGATGGGGATATCATGTTTAGATATAACCAGCTAGATTAGTTGGAGAAACCACCATAAAAATGGTGGGAGAATGCGAGACTAATGGGACTATTTCATGGAAAATATCGCCAACTATAATGTGCCATGGGCAAAACATGGGTTCTTTGTTATTAATTACAGGAGATGCTCATCCCGTCATCAATATGGATTGATATATCCATTATTTGGGGAATTGAATACGATTCATGATGGGATGACCAGTGGCCCTATCCACCAGGTAACTTGCCCATGGCATTCATCCATCATGGATCTTAGTGCGATACATCACCAAGAATCTGGATGAGTTATGACGTGAAACATTCATATGATTTGGATGAATTGGGGATATTCATGGAGATTAATCACCAACAATGGTACAAAAACCAACCATAAACCAGCCATAAACAGGGATACAATCGGGACTTCCGATGGGATAACTGGGATATAACCATGGGGTTCAAGCAATGAGCGCTGGGTATACAATGGCAAAAAAAAGCAACAACATGTGATATTTGGGTTTGTTTGAAAAAACAGAGCACCACTAAAATCAGGGTAATCATCATCTTCTCTGTGAGTTTCGGCTTTCTTTTTTGGGTATCATCCATTTTCAGAGCTTGGCCCATAGAGTTGGAAAATCCCGCCCCCCCAATCGGCCGCAAGAAATTTATTGGAAAAAAGAGCTGTTCTGGTGGAACATTGCTGTTCAAGGAACTGCCGTTCTGGTTGTTTGAAGTGGCTCTGAGACCGGCCGAAACGGGCCGAAACCTTGCGGAGGAGGGAAGAAGTGGTCCACGTGCCAAAAGTGGTGACCCACACCCGCACCTCTCATCAGCATGTCGAGCAGACCGTGGAGGTGAGCGGGATCAAAACGGAGGGGGAGCAATTGGCGCAGGGGGTGGGCGTGTAAGATCGAGATGATGATGATGATGATGATGATGATGATGATGGACGCCTGCTTCGGTTTTGACACTTGTGAACCTTGTGATGTTGCTAATCAACTTATGACACATGTCCTTTGATTGAGCGCGCAGAGTCCCAAAGCGAAGCAGTGTTTCGATATTTCCGGTTCCCATTTTATGCCAGCTTGCACAAAAACGATGTAATTATATGCCAATGAGAAGCTCTTGGAAGGGGGGGTAAAAAAAAGCCCATGGTTTTTCCGGTGGTTTTTCGAACGCGCTGTTTTTTTTCGTCATCCGATGGCAGGTGCCTGTGCCGATGCAACAGGAGGAACATGTTCACATTCCCAAGATCCTGACCCAAACTCGTGGCTTGGACCGGTGGACCGGCTTGGACCGGCTTGGACGTTTAAAAATAAAGGGGTCATCCCCCCAAGGGGGATGGTTTGTTCCACTGAAAAAGCTTCATCACCGAGCATTTTTGGGGATTCTGCATGTGGTTGAAACCCCCATGGAAACCATGAAGCGTCATGGATTTACGGGGATGGTTTATGTATACCATCCATCAAACAGGGTGATGACTTGAGGATAGTTTACCCTCTGGTTATCTCAAAATAACTATTGAAAATCACCATAGAAATAGTGGATTTTCCCATTGAACATGGTGATTTTCCATAGTTATGTTAGTTTACCAGAGGGTAGATTACTAGATTGTTGACTCCACACCCATATACTGTATGTCTTGGATGCGATTTACCGGAGATATTATGCAATGAACACAGGAATTATATGTATGTCGCTGGCATTGGGATTATCAGCATTAGTCCAGGTTTCAATCTCATTCGCCGAGGTCAGATCCAGCAACAGGTGGAGCAGAGCGTGGAAGTGCCAGTGCCCATGACTGAGGACTGGCCGCCCTTTCTGGGAACCGGTGTTTTCCCCCTGGAAAAGCCTGAGTTTATCAGACATCTTTAGGGAAAACATGGGCTGATATGGGCTGATGTTTGGTGGGTTGATATGATGACATTGTAGTTCTCCCACTGAAGATAAACGCTTGTAAGGTTAGCCAGCTTTGGCCGTCGGGCTGCCCTTTGTACTGGAATTATTTGGAATTCATAGACGTTTAATAAATCAAATCTGGGAGGTTCGGGGGTATCGTAATTTCAAGAAACCAACCTTCAGTGACTAGGTACAAGTTATTTTGGGAACTTGGAATCACACATTATCTGGTAAACAGCTCGCCAACATAAAACCCAGAATTCGTTTTTTCGGAACATTTTAAGCGGGAAATCCCCGAGATAGGATGGCGGAAAAAACTTTGGGATTTCCCTGTGGATTTTCCCTGTCCCAACAATCATAGAATTGGATGATGGGAAAATTTTAACCGGAAAGCCCTATATTTGATGGTAAAAACCATGGTTTCCGGTTAAGATTTTCCCTTAAACCAATCCAGTGAAACAAAACTTTGTCAGCGAGGTCAGCTAGATCAGCTTTCTCACAGGAGGTGATGGTGCACGTGCCTAAGATTATGACCCAGACTCGTGTTCGTCACGAGCACGTGGAGCAAACAGTGGAGGTGCCAATTCCACACACCCAGGACTCGGCGGATGCAGTGGGTTGGTTCAGATTTTACGAAGCTCACATGGTGGTTTTGCTTTAAATGTTCCCTTCAGGAAATTCTGGGAATCCATCATGGTCCCATGAAATTGTATATGTAAGTCATCCCCCGGTGCCTCAAATTCATTTGCCATGGTCATTCGTTACATCTTTTCCCATCAGGGGATGGTCATTCGCCCATTTTCGGGTTGGGCTTTTTCGATACCCTGTTACAATAGGTTGTTACGTATCTACCCATGATGTCCACTCATTTATGTGTAGTTGTAGTAGACCGATTTTTTATAGGGCTTATCTTCATCTAGTGGGATGCTCGTAGCTCTTCCAGTCGTCGTAACTTGACCATCATCGCCTGGTCGTAGGAGAAGGTCGTGCACGTGCCCAAGGTGATTACACAGGTGGCCTGTGCCAGGGATGGTGGATTTGTGGCAGGAGTTGGTCAGTCATTTACAAGGTGGACTTACGATAGCTGGCAGAGAGTTCATATGATGAATCTGGTGAGTGAGAAGATTTCCTGATATCCCAAGAAAACAGGTGGCGTTTCAGATCAAAACGGGGAAGACTTTCTTCTGTGGACCAGGAAACCATGGCAGCCATGGCACATCTCAACTTGTTGCGAGGAGCGCGTGACGCATCAACCTGTGGAAACCACCAAGGAGGTGCCAATTCCCATGGTGCAGGAGCGGGTGACCGTCGGTGACTGACAGTAGAGGTGACAGAGAAGGAACTTACCGAAGACTTGGGGACTTAGGCTGGGGTGACATCCCATCTGGAAATGGGTTATAACTATGGCATAGTAACTATGGTTATATGATGTTATATGTTATAGCTATGGAAGCTGAAGCAGTTACCAGTAGTGGACTATGGTGACAACACTTATGATGATCCTCCGGGGACCTACAGGCTGTTTAACGATAACCATGGCTGGGAAATCCCCGAAGGTACCATCGATTGGTGGGGGGGGTCACTGGTGGTGGGGGGCTGATTGAATTGTTATGATATCAGAATTCGGGGGGGAAGGGGCTAGTTTTAACTACTCAACAGGATAAATATTGTGGATCCAGAAACTGGTACCCCATTTTTTGCGCCACATATCATCTTGTTGGTTACATCACATTATATTCCCTTCCCGCTATGATGTCAACCCCCGGATGAATGAACCTTGGTTGATTATATAATTGGGGTTCCCCCAAATAGTGATGTGATTTGCTAGCAAAATGGTACCACCCCCAGCCCCCAGATAAAAAGCGCGGGACCAACGCGGGGCTGCCATCATCCCAGTATGGTCCATGTTATTCCCATCTATAGCCATCTCCAAAAAGATTAGTAACTACTGATTTCGTTTCGGATTTTACCTTTCCATCTTTTTTTTTTGGGGATTACTAAGTTACTATGACCTGTACTCCTTGCTGATTCCCGATGCTCTTGGTGGCTCCAAAAGGCCACTGGCAGGAGCAGGTCGTGCACGTGCCCAAGGTGGTGCAACAGGAGCGTCAGCATCACTTCCATGTGGAGGACGGCGCCGATTTTTGCTGTGACTGTTGGGGATTTTTTTCGGATGTGTTTTTTTCTAGGAAAAGAAACACACAAAAATGGAGGAATCCATGGGAATATTTGAATATGAATGAATATGTTCTGATGTTTTTGCCCCGCAAATGTAAGTGGAGTGTTACCTGCTTACGATGTCCGGGATGCACTCCCCTTTTTTTTCAGCAGGGGGATCCTTCAACGTCCCACGACTTGTTTGGTTCTTGAAAAGTGCTTCGAGATCAACATGAAAAGTGGGAACGGAACCCATCCCCGAAGGGTTTGGTCTCATTGGTGTCATTGTCGAGACTTGAGGACCATAAAAGTTGTTATACCCATTAACCTCCAGTAAATTAACATAGAGCCTGGAAATTTGTCGGGGTTGAAAGATGAGTTTCCAGTAAAAATGGCTTATTCTCAGGGTCAAACTGTTAATTTACCAGAGAATCCTACGATGAATCACCTATGGGCCTTGGTTGATGACCGCCACCCACAGGAGATGGTGGACATTCCGATTGAACAACCGGTTGAGACGCAGGTCCATGTGCCCTTAGTGCCTTGGTTTAGGGGTCAAGGGCCCTCCTTGAAACCATTCCAAGTCCACTTTATGCTATGGGGGTTGCCATAGCGATTCTTTTTTTGAATCCCGTTCATCATTCATAGGGCCTAATATACCCCAAAAATGATGTTTAACCATGAAAATGGGATTGTATACCCAGTTTCATAGACTTTGTCATCACCTCAAGTGGTGTTTTTTTTTCCTTTTCCTCCCCCTCTTGCCCTCTTCCCCACGTCAAGGTCAGTAAGGTGGAGCGCATCGTGCACAACCCCGTGGATTTGGTCGTGGAAGTGCCCAGACCTGTAGTGGTCGAGAAGTCCGTTCAGGCCATGGCGACAATGTCGGAAGGGGGACGAAGGGATCGACAAAACCCGGTTCGTAGAACGAGACATAGCAGCATTACATAACTGGTTGGTGGTTTGGAACATGAATTTTATTTTTCCATATATTGGGAATAATGATCCCAACTGACTTTCATATTTTTCAGAGGGGTAGGTCAACCACCAACCAGATAATATTTAGTCAACATCAGTCAACCCTAAACCTAACATGAATCAACATTATTCCCATTCCGTGAATACAAGATCACATTTAACATAGATCCCATTAATCCCATCCGAAACAAAAAACAGCCCCATTGTATGGTGCCAATGATGTGGAAATTCTCACTAAAGCATGGTCGAACGAAGGGGGTGTTTAAATTAGGAGGAATGGATTACAATAGATTACATATGTACTATGTGTATATATGTATGTATATATATTTATGTACATACATAATATGTATGATGTCAACCCTTGATTGATAACCCACTAGGCTGTTCAATTTGGGGGTGTAGCAATGAAGTATCATACAGCTCACTATTTGGAGCCTACCCCCCATAATTTTCATAAACCATGGTAGATCTCAATCCGGAGTTGACATTATAACATTACAATACATATTAGATACACATATGTACTATGTATTATCTACATGTATATAATACTGTATGTATGTATATATATATATATATGTATCTATACATACATATATGTATATATATATATATGTATACATACATACATACATACATACATACATACATACATACATACATACATACATACATACACAGTACATATGCATGGATATATACATATATAATACATACGCATAGACCCCTTAAATCATCCAAGTTGTCCGCCAGGTGCCAATGATTCAGGTGGAGGAGAAGACGGTGCGAGTGCCTAAGGCGAGATGGGCATCGGGGGCATCGATTTAAGCAAGAAACATGGGGGATTTGTCGTTGATAGAGCTGACTTTTGTTAGACAACTTGTTAGAGGGGTTATCCTATTGTTAGTTGGGAATCCTATTCATATAGTGTTTGTTGGGTCAAGTGTTGGGAATGTGGAGATATCTCTTGTTAGAGGGGTTATCCCCAGCTATTTAAGTGCTTTCAAACCAGGAGATTCCATGGGTAAACTGACCTATCCCCATGTGTGCCATGGCCAAAACCTGGGCAAACTGTGGTAAATTGTCCAGAGTGGTGGATGGTCATTCATCCACCAGTGATTCACGTATCCATTTTATAGATTTCTGTTTTTTTTGTTTCCGTGGCAAGGTCGGGAGGACGTAGGCCGCTCTGCACCGTGACTTAACGATTTCACCATGACTTGGTTGACGACCAGGGGCCCCACATACAATGTGGGGCCCCCAAGATAGCTAAGTTGGTTTATAACTACAATAACTGGGGTTTATGGTAGTTATAACCACAGTTAGATGGGGTTATAAACCAACTTATAGCTAGGGGGGCCCCACATTGTAGCAACTTGACCCATCCCCGAATCTCAGCTGCGCCACAGGTGCTGAACACCGTGGTGGACACGGTGGTCCAACACCAGGTGCAGAACGTCCAAATCGTGCGGCCCACAGTGGCACCTTGGCAGAGAAATCATGGGGAAGTCACTTTCTACAATGGATATATATATATATATATATTAGTATATATATATATATATTATATTGGTATATATATATATTGGTATATATATATATACATATACAGGATGGTGCCCCCCAGTTATAAGTTGGTTTATAAACCCCATTAACTATAGTTATATCTGCCATAAACCATAGTTATGGGAGTTATAAACCAACTTATATATATGTATATAGGGAGTATATGTATCGAGCCATGCAACTGGGAGGTATCGACTGTAATGCTGCTTCGAGGTGCACAAGGTGGTGCAGAGAAGGAAACCCATCGTACAGGAGCGAGTGCAGCACGTGCCCAAGGCGGGCGGGTGGCACATGGCGTTGGTCAAAATGGTAGGAAAATCATGGGAAAATCATGGGACAATCCACTGTAAATGGATGTTTAATGGGAAAATCATAGGAAAACCATGGGAAAATACACTATAAATGGAGGAACTATCATGGAATTCTCAACAAGAAACCCAACTAAGTTCCCACTTGATAGCTATGATCAACCATAAGTTTATCATCTCATTCTCAATCTCAGTATAATATCATTAGATATCCCATGAAATATCACTATTATATCACTAATGTGGGCAAAACAATGTCATAAACCACCCAGTCGACTGGGAATGGTAAACATACCAGCTATGAAAATGGTGATGACTGGGGGACGCTTTATTATTGTTTTACCCAACTAAAAAGGGCATATTTAATCTCCAGATACTTGAAGGAGATATTCAAAATCCCTTTAAAAGGGACATTTGGCAATCTCTGCATGGTGCCACTGTTTATTTTTTGAACTCTCCAAAGTTTTAAAATTGGAGACTGGCTTAGAACAGGTTGGCTGCGACAAGGTGATTTCTTGGATTGGAATATGAATTCATTTCTTGTGGGACCCCGAAAAAGCAAATCCAAGTACTGTAATTTTTTTGGCATCTTTTCAGTGGGCAAAACTCGTGATAGACCATGGGCACGGGCTCAATTCATTTCAATCCATCTCATTGTTCCCCCCAAGGTCCTTTCTGCAACCAGCCGCCCAGCCGGCAATCTCTAGCTTCAGGTGATGGTCCAACATGTGCCGGTGCAGAAGGTGATCGAGAAGCAGGTGGCTGTGGCAGTGCTGCCATTCATGCCGGAAGGCCTCATATTTAGTCACTGGAAAAGGCCAGCAATAAATGGCCTCCTTTGCTACTTCATGCAAGTGTTTTCCCTCTTTATATCTCTTTGCGTATATCTATGTATGTATCAGACATGTGTATACTTATGGATATATTTATATGTATATATATACACATATAAATGGATGTGTAAAATGGACGTGTATATATATATATATATATTATATGTATGCACATGTGTATATCAATATCGATATTATCGATATCAATCTCAGTCTCATTTTTTCATCTATATCCAAATCTATATCCAGAATCTAGTATCTATATACATCTCAACGCACTCCTTATGGAAACAATACCCTCTGGTAAACTAACATAGCTATGGAAAATCACCATTTTTCATGGGTAAATCCACTATAAATGGTCATTTTCAATAGTTATGTAACAAATTACCAGAGGGTATCTAACAAAAGTCAGCTCTATCAACTATAAATCCCCCATTAAAAAAGGTGATTTTCCATAGTTATGTTAGTTTACCAGGCCGGGTAATGCTTCCACCGATTGGCATCACCAGCGACTCCACCTATCCCCCAAAAGCGGACCACGAGGTCCATATTCCTCAGATCCAATACGTGGATGAGTTCGTCGATGTGCCCGTGGCACGTCACAGGCGCGAGTCGGGTTCTGACCGCAGAAATTGGGGATGGGTCAAAACCCTGGTACCCGGATGGTACCTAAAATAGCTGGTTAATGGATGTTGATTCTTCCAAATATGGTAATAATGTACCTGGTGAACATCAAAATAGCTGGTAAATGGATGTTCATCCCCCTAAAAGTATTGATCCATAGCCAAATCTTGCGGATTGATCTGTAAAAACAGACAGCACGCGGCTCAGAAATGAGTTGAGTGGCCTAAGTTAACTCTACGAAAACTTGGAGAGCCACAACTTTGGAATCCATATCTCAACCAATTGGTAGCCTTGGGGGATGACAGGTTGGGTGATTTGTCATGTTTTTTTCTGCTGGACTTGGTCGGGGAACCACACATTTTTCGGTCACTTTGTTTTTTTTTTTGGGTTTTGACCCATCCCGATTCGGACGATATATCACCGAACAATATCACAGCTATATTTTGGGGCTAACCTTTTAGCATAATGCTACCACTTTCCGAGGTTTCCCACTTCTTCAAATAGGTCTGACTGTCATTTTTGGCTGGTCATGTGTCGTATTTGGACTGATCATTATCATGCGGAGAAGGCACCCTACAGTAAACTCAGTAAACCAACATAGCTCTGGTATAGATGGCCCATGATGGCCCATTTAGTTCGATGATTTACCTAACAGCGGCGGATTTTTCCACAGCTATGTTAGTTTGCCAGAGGGTACTACCAGTGTACACTGGGTTCTTTTCTCTTTCATCCAGGCTCCTGAAGATTGGAGATTTTTGTAGCTGCTAACCATTGACTCTTGGAATCTGGTTAATACTACCATTTGGGTTGATGAGATTCTCATTCTCGGTAAGCTAAGTTCCCATTTGATCCCACAATCAATGTTATGATTTAAAGGAATGCAGCTAGGAAACCATGTTGTTTACACCAAAAATGTACGTTTTTTTCTTGAAGATGATACAACATTCGTCCCTAAACTAGTTTTTTTAAAAATATCTTAAGGGATCATCATCTCTAAGTCCGGGACACTGACGGACATTGGTTTCACATCTGGACTGAGGCGTGTGGCCATGCCAGCGGCACAGGCGCAAAAGAAGTGAAGTTTTCAAAGGGGGAAATTTCAGAATCCAAAAATAGAGGTACTATACCAATATTTTGGGGATAAATAGAGCCCTTACACAGGCCTGACAATATGGTAGGTACCTCTATAATGCCAACACCGGATTAATAACCCCCCCCCCCCCAGAAGGTAGGGAGGTACCTTCTGACTGGTTTTCTTGATCGCCCCTTAATAATAAGCAACTCTGAACCATAAAACTTTGGATATGGCTTACGTCAATTAGATCTTAATA
>Ga0126342_10016936_pt1 | contig 12651 bp, 11 predicted proteins | sample Cyp1metagenome_FD_92528 | JGI IMG/M metagenome (GOLD analysis project Ga0126342, IMG submission 92528) | Coral microbial communities from Lord Howe Island, Old Settlement Bay, Australia - Cyphastrea 1 metagenome | ecosystem: Host-associated > Invertebrates > Cnidaria > Coral ...
AAGAACCAAGAAGAACCAAGAAGAACCAAGAAGAACCAAGAAGAACCAAGAAGAACCAAGAAGAACCAAGAAGAACCAAGAAGAACCAAGAAGAACCAAGAAGAACCAACAAGAACAAGAACAAGAACAAGAACAACAACAACAACAACAATCATCACAACCACAACCACCACCACCACAACAACAAGAACAAGAACAAGAACAACAACAACAACAACAACAAGAAGATTAACAAAATTAACAACATCAACATTAAGAAGATTAACAACGTTAACATTGTCAATTGCCAATTGTCAATTGTCATGTTGAAACTTGTACATTATAGTATATATATATAAGTACCACTGTGTGCCAATCATGTGCATTTGAGACCATTTGAGTGAAATCAAATCATCCTAACTCTAAACACAAGGGTGGCTACCAATTCCCATTGGCCATCCATTGTTTGGATTGGATGTCATCATGTGTCTGGACAAGTGACGCCGGTCAAGCTCAAGTTGCTTGAGCGTTGTGGCCTTGTTTGGGTCCTGTATCTTGAAAGGTAATATGATGAAATTCAATCAAGTTGAAATATGCATGGAAGTACTCTGGAATGCCTTCATCAGCAAAGTCACCCCAGTGCCAAATGCAAATATGCTACTGCTACAATGACTTTGACACGTTTTGACCAGAACTCACTAACAGGAATGATGCTCACTCACTTGTTGTCAAGGATGATAACAAACAGTTGCGGCCGCTGTGCAAGGACTTAGTGCGGACACTGACCTGTGCCCTAAACTGGGCAACTGCACAAGCACGCAAGCTAGACAAATACAAATACAAATACCCATGTGGCTGCTGGATGGTACTTGAACATCTTTACACATCACCAGCGCTGCATAGAGATTTTGTCTACACTGTAATACCTTCATTCTTTGTCAAATCAGCCCAAAAAATGAACATAGTCCGAGTCCAGTCCGAGGCTCCCAAAAACCCTCAGTCCTGAGCCAACTTCGCGACCCGCTTTTCCTGTTCCTGAAAGGCAAGCTGATCATAATGACATTTGCGTCCAACAAACTTGCGCACAATTGAGATTGTAACCTTTATGAAGCGCAATGATGTCTGAATGGAACCAGGAAGCACATATATCATATATGGCGCTTGACAAAGAAACCCATTTCCTCGACACCTAGTCTGGGGCCCTTATCCCGGGGAGAAAACACACTACCATCACTACCTGAATGATCCTGAACACCCAATCTGCCAGGGAAACGTCAAAACTGTGCACATGGCGACTGCCAGTCCTGCACCTTGCCGAAGTGGCTCTTCGCCTCCAAAATCTTGACCTTGGTGACCAGCTGATCTGGCCCTACGGGCCCTGATGGGGGCCTAAGGGCCCTACGGTACAACTGGGCCAAACAACTTGCAGCTATCATTGGCCCTCACGACCCGCTATGCATGATCTGGAAACATATGCGAATGTGGATGCACATAGTGCAAATCCTCCTCTCGTGCGCTGTTTTCATCACAGAGTTTGTCTTCAGATACTTTCATCCCAGGAACCACATGCTGGGGAAAATCCAGCGTGATGGACTTTGGCAGCACCATAAATTCGGCCTCTTGCTCCCAGCCCATATTCTTCATGACTGCAATGCTTCCTGACGAAAATTGTTCCACAAGCCGAAAGCAATATGAGAGCAATATGAGCATGTATGAGCCTACAGGCAGCTGTCTTGACGTACGAAACCGGAGTCATATTATGATGATAGAATCATAACAATAAGCAACAGTGCGTGCCCACGTCAGAACGCAACCACCAAGCTGTGACTGTGTGCAAGCAGCAGGTGTGAACATGATGCCTCAACAAAAATGCCCTGAGACGTTCTTGTACGATCTTGAATCTTGAAAATAAGAATATTACTTGGGATGGACATGGCAAGATATACCATGCAAACCATACATCAATCTGGTTTCATGGTGGCATGAAAGTGTCATGCCAAAATACCTGGCAGATTGAAGAATGGTGCCATTTTTTCGTTGGTGGTTCGCACCTTTCGAAATTTCTCCTGGTGGGCATGAGTGGCTGGATACATTACCAGAGTGATGTTGGATTGGACTTGGCACAATGGTATGGGTCAACAAAAGGTGGTAAAGACTCCAAAGGTCTCTGTCATGTTCACACCAGATACACCAGGCTAATAACATCTAAGAACCACCGCCACAAATATAAGCTAATAAGCCCCCGGCAACAAAGGGAGGCATAGTTTTTCTTGATCCTGTATATTATGGTCCCAATACGTTTGTTTGGCATCACCTCTATTTTGACTACTCTATAATGATCATGCTTGAGAGGGTGTTAATCATCACAGCTCATGGACGACAGTGCATCCAACAACATACAAGACCTGCCGAATACTTACTAATTATAGACGTCCTTGATCATTTTTCAGCAGCTACCAAAATGTAATTTGCTTTCCCAGCCTTTCAGGACCTACAGTGTCCAGAGCGCAGCATGTTTGCGCAGCACACTCCTGGGTTTATGATCTGAATTGCAATAATTAATGGGCTGATAGGGGCTAATTTTCAATGCCTCATCGGTAGTTGTTGACTTTTCGTTGCAGCTGGTCAGGTATATCTGCGCCAAACCCAGTCTCCTCTTTTGGATTCTGTGCGGTATTGCGGGTGATGGTCTCGAGCAAATCTAATCCCTTGATCGCCCCATCTGCCTCAGAGCTGCCACTGTATCATGCATGACAAGTGGAAAGAAAACAGAGCTGGTTGGACCGGGGACTGTACTGTGCTACTAAACATCTTGACTTTATGGGAAGCCTCATCGCATCTCGTGGCTACATGGTCTAGCCCTGTTTCCAATGAGAAGCAGAAAACAGTTCCAATCAACATGACTAGACCAGCTAAAGATTTGCGCGTGAAGTGTGTTAATTTGGAAGGCTGAACCCGCTAACCAACTAACTCAACAAAGCTTCACTTGTCTTCACTTCACATCGACGTAGCAACATGGATGCAATTCGATAGTTGCAATTTTCAATCTAAAAATGCTAGCATGATCTAGCATGATCATCATTATCATTGATCAAATCGCAAATCCTGAGATTGCTCCAATCTCTCCAGCTTCTCTCACTGCTGTTCTTCACATTTCTCTGAGATGCTGGAAGTGCCCGGAGGGACTTCTCAAAGTCGTTGAACTCGTTCGCAAATTTCGTGGGTGGAAGGTTGTAGTAGGTCATGGCTCACTTGCGCAAGCCGCACAAGGCGAGCCCTTGACCCAAAATGCAGCTGTAATGCATGAAATCCCTTCACATATAAACTATCATAAACTTCACATGCAGAAAACATGGATGGAAATGAGACAGCAACCAACACATTTTCATCTTTTAGAATCGCAAATGCATGATGATGTAGAATCATATGGAATCTGTGTTTGAGAACTGTCATCAACACACTACTCCAACAACAGACAATGCCGAACTCCTCCTCACCCACACCGCGAAACATGTTGGTGAGCACGAAGAACAAAGGTGGCTGCCCAACTTGGTCGTCAAATACTGATGGACTTAACTACTTAACTTAGGCTTGAGTGACCAAGCCATAGTCTAAAAAAATGAAAAAAAAACACTATCCATAATTTTCCTACCATCAATGTATCAATCACCCCTATGATTGCAGGTGATTTGTATGATTATCTTATCCCCTGTCCGGAGTAGAAGCTAGGTTTCATCTGAGTTCTTGGAAACACCTCGAAACCAAATGATTCCATATTATATATAACCTTCGCCTGATGCATCTGCACTTGGCATCATAAGACTGGAGCTGACCAAAGCCATCTGACCAACAGGCCGAGCCCGAGCTTTGGCCTTCCATGAGTCAAGGTCTATGGGATGATGTGTTATTCCGGACACAGCCAATATTTGTAGGGGATTCATCCGACACAATCAAAGATAAGTCTGGACATGTTTGGCCCTAAACCCATGGATTTTAAACACCAAGAACAGACCAAACCCCTTGTTTGGTTCGCAGCTGTATGTCCAAAACACCTTTCCGCTCAGGGAAGATCATGGAGGTCAATGGCAGGGCATCAGTGTTGAGCTCATTAAAGATGCTGGAGTACTCCTTGCGAGATATTCAGATCTGGGTAGAAAAACCGCTCCGGCTTATGTTCTTGGCGAGATTTGCGACCTAGTCCTCTTGGGAACATGGGGTGCTGAGGATGGCACGCAAAAAAAACGTACCTTGGGGCCTTGGGGGTAAATCGGCAGTCCTGTCAGGGCCATCTCTTGTTAGCATGTTCTAATCGGGGTCAATAAAAACTGGATGGATTTGGATGAAATTGGGACATTGCTTCAAAAAAAAAAAGTTTTCATGCACCCACACAACCCCCTAATCTACTTGCCGGCCGTGAGTCACCTTGTAAAACAAGTAGAACTGGCGGCAAGCTTCCCTTCCAAGACACATCTTTTGCACCCGTCGGACCGATTACAAGTCTTTGGGCCGATCTTCGGCGCTTTTAGGCAGGAATTCATTTCCTGTCAGCAAACGCATTTAATATCCTAATCCTACCTATATTGAAGGTAAAATCTGGAACCACTTGAGGCCTCAGCTGACTGCTGAGACCCCTAGATTCGAAAGCTGGGAAGGTCCCGTGATGAACGTGAAATCATCGATAGGCCGAACCGCATGCCACCAGCCGTGCGGGACAAAGACGAACATTCCAGGCCTGCATGGCGGTCTCCGTCACCAAAGGCTGACAAGCTGTGGATCTGTTGAAGCAATGCTGCGATCCATACCCTACCCGAAATTGATCAATATATTGTGTGGTAGGTTGGACTTGGAACCCGTTCAGCCGAAATCGGAATCGGCTCCAAATTTCAGTGGGCATCTGCGGGTATATCATATTTAAGCTTGAATAAGATCAATGAACAATGATAAAACATTGCTGAAACCCATCTTCAAAAACTGTGTTTTTCTTGCAAACCCCTCTTTTTGGCGCACTTGCAGCTGCTGAATTCTCATGAATTCTCGGGGTGGAATCAAACATCTCCACATGTCATGCAGCCAGGTATCTCAAGATCCAGGACGCCACCCTTTCCAGGAGTCTTTGCTAAAGCTTCCAGTCTCTGCCAAGCTTCCTGACAAATTAGAGCGGGTCCCTTCGTGCAACACGCAAGGGAGATTACAAAGTTGATGTATAGCAAGATCCTATTACAGATCCAAACATATATATTAGCAGGGGAACATAATGATGAGCGTCAGAAATATCACAACTCTCGGGGTGGATTCAAGCGGGGGGGGAAAGCTTTTGGTGCAGCTCTAGACTCTAGACTCTAGACGTTTCACGTGTAGATCGTATAAGGATCTTGGGTAATTTGGATTTGGGATGGGCCCTGCACAACATGAGGCGCATCCTGAACTCTCCAATTGTCAAAGTATCAATATCCAGTCCCAAAGAAACAAACACATCATATCCCTTGTCATGAATGATCGTTTCAGGCAAAAACTGCACTTTATTCCCAAGAAACAAGTGAAAGCCAAAAGCATCTTGACATGTCATGTAATTTCCAAGTGTCCAAAGTTCCTCAAAGAAAACATCCTCCCTCCCGAACCTCAAATGCATAATAAGTAACGCATATATTGCTCAAAATAATTCAACAAAATTATTTTGTTTAAACAATCGGGGTGCTTTAATGGCTTAACACTTTTAAATTAGGTATAGACCCAGTACCCATGAATTTGACGAAATTCTGATCCAACCCCCCATGACCGGCGCTCTGAGGCTTACAAAAAAGGATCCTCCTCCGGTAGATTGGCCAATGGTTTCAAATGCGGGCACTCCATATCTGGACTCCTCAAGACCTTGCCACTGGGGAAAACATCCGGCGCCAAGAGCACCACACGCTTGCGACCCACCACTCCTCACGATTTTGGATTTCTTCGATGCTTCTTGAAGAAACTGGGTATTCCCCCAGTTACCACAGGAGTCCAAAACCAAAAAATGAAGAAAGTTGGTGGATTTAGAGTTCCCACGTCTTTTGGAATTCCATGTTAGAGAAGCGCCTTTGTTGGCCAATCCTGCCCCCCCAAATAGCAGCATGAATCAAGGCCAACCACAGGAGAGAACGTTCAAAGTGATGAAATCATCTGAAATGAAACTCCCCGGTTTGGAATGCAATTGAAACAAACGTAAGCAAAATGTGGCTTGTGATCCAATCTACTACTGAGTACTATTGTATTTCTCTCATGCAAGTCTCCACAGAGGCCGGTGTCGCACAGCCGCTTGCACTTTGAAACGTCCCGATGCAGCGAGTTGACAATGTGCAAGCCTTCACGGCCACAAAGGGTCGCTTTCACGCCATTGCCGACAGACATGATGTGCATCATGTAGCCAGTGGGTATGGTGGACTTATCCACCTGCCAGCCCTCTGGTGCCAGAACCATCTCAGCCAACTGCTCCTCATCCAACACGTTCCTTGTCAGGCCCGTGCCAGAACAGTTCAGCAGTAAACCCGTTTGGCCAAAACATATTTGGAAATCCCGCAGCTGTATACCTATCCCAGCGCCAAGATTGTCAACCACTTCCAAGCTGGAAAGGTTATTTCAGAGTCAGAGTCCTACATTTATTTTCTGCAAACAATAGTAATAGTAAAACATATTAAACCACATTAAAAAGACTATTATTATATAATATTAAACCATTCTCCAAGCTTCTCATCAATGCGGAACTCGAACCACCCGGCCTTGCCAGTTGCACCTTGTATTGCAAGCAATTCGCTAAGGCGATTTCCTGCTTGACCTGACTGGTCACCAAAGATGCCATTTTGCACTTGCTCGTTCACGAACATTATGGCCTGGTGCACAGGGCAACCAGGCCATGGGACTGATGTAGACTGATTCAAGCAACGTTTCCAACACCATGCTGGGACACTACTGGTGTCCATCAATGTTGTCCTCCTCTCCCATATTCCAAGATATTCCAAGTTCCAAGATATTCCAAGATATTCCAAGATATTCCATTGAGCCATATTGATCCTCAATGCACTCCATTGATCCCACATGATCCCACCTCTTGAACAGTGGAGCTGCTGGGGCAGCCATCCAAAGTATCTACGCGTCCAATTCGTGGACTGCGCGCAGTGGCACCTTCCTGGGCACTCCAGGCTTTCCTGCACAGCGCCCAGGTAGACTCGGTAGACTTGTCTATGGTAAATGGGGGTTATACACATGGTTATACTCCAACATCCTGTTCTGAAAATGATTGAAATCGTGGAACAGCATGCGAGTACTTCTTCTAGCTTTACCAAATGATCTGTAGCTTCAGGGCTCTCAAATATTCTCGAGTGACATCCAGGAGGTTTCACAAGCCTAAAATCCGCACTCAATCTAACATCATCTTATCCAGTTTTATGTGCCCTCTGGTCATTCAACATTGTGCTATCAAAAGTTGCCCATCAATATGTTGTCTTAAAAATGGTGTTGTTCCATCGCAAACGGCCCACTCGCAAGGTGAAGTGAGCAAAAACCTAACAGAAGATCCACGAAGTCAAGGGGCCACTCGCCATCATAAAGTCCAGCTTCCCTTTCTCGTTGGAAATATTCCAAGCTCACTTCCGTGGCAGCTCCCAAGGTGCGACGACCGGCTGAAGCTGTGGAAAGTGAGGCACCTTGTTTGATGAGCTCCTCACATGTCATGGTGAAACCATACGTGCAAAAATGCAGATATGCAGGTGATGAATGGAAGGGTGGGGTCATACCAATAGGCAGAGATGACTTCTCTTGTCCAATTCTTTTGGAATAATTTATCACGTCCCTCCAGGCTGAAACAAAAACATTGGTAGCCAGCTGTTCGATGCTGCCTCACGCAAGCCATGGAGAACCCCAACATCCAAGCATTCAGCACGCAGATCTAGTCGCCATATTGATTCTATTCTATCCAGGTTTTTTGGCTGTTGCACCCACTTGCCGGGCTGATACCAAAACTGAACTTATAGTCCTGATAGCTACAAAATCAACAAGGGGCGTGCATCAAACAGGGGTCACCATCTGATCTAAACCCGCAAGCCATGCAGTGTTCAGTTGTTGAGCTTATCTCGCTGTCAGCAAATTTGCCTCCATCATATCGACGAGCTCTGCGTCAGAAACGAACAGACCATCCTGTACAGGTACCAAGCGTTTGTCAAAGAATTGCGGATTGTGTGACCAGAGGCGCCAGAGATAGGAGGACGCTTTTGCAGCGCATGGGCAACATGTTGACATATTTCACCTTTCCAACCCGCAGCTCTACATTTCTTCCACCTCTTTTCCAGCAAGCAAACCAAGAACAACAACAAGTGTTTCGAAAGAACTGACCACTTGACTCATTGGCGTTACTGCGTTACTTTATGTCCTGCTAAAAGGCTGTTGGGCCCGTCATATAGATAGATACCTCATCATCCCATTGTCAGATAGTTAGTTGTCAATTTACAGTAATGCAGTTGATGTCACTCAAAATTTACGGGGTTGCTAAGTTAAATCCCAACGTTCGTTGATAAAGTAATTCTGGCTAAATTGTATTAATTCACCAGCCTGAGATGTTGGGTCAGGATTTGGTATGGTTCCCAAACTGATTATCGCCGCAGTGTGGTTGTGAAATTCACCAAAACATAACGCAGAAGTGTGCGTCATTTATCGCTTTGTATCCCCATGATGTCCCTGAGACCATCTCAGAGTGGATTATATATTTATATGTGATAATACATGTGATTATATATATATATGTATATATGTATATGCATGTATATGGTATGTATATGTATAATAAAATGAGTCCCTTAAAACGTTAGCAAACATGGTTGATCTTCTTCCCCCACATCCAGCCACCCAAATCTCTCCGTTTTCTCCGGATTGACCTCGGAGTCATCGTCCAGCAGCTGGCCGAAGGCATTGAAATCGCAGCCCTGTGGATCACAAAGCCTCAGTGGTCAGCTGTTCATTGGAAGTTTTTGTCCATTTCGGGTGTTTAAAATGTTTAGAGAATATAGAACCACCAAATTAATCTAATTGTTTGATTTGCCGAGATGTGTCACATTCCCAACCTCTACCCTTGCTCTCCACATTGAACGATTTACATAGATCCAAGTCCAAGTGAGTCCAAGTACTTTGTTGAGTCACTCTGCCCTTTCCACATCTTGCCACCAAAATAAACCGAATTTGGCAATTTGGTCGAGACATCTGAGACATGCTGAGTGACATCTGGTACTCCTCCTGCCAATCAGCATCATCACCCTCGAAGCCTGACAGCTCCGCAAAGCGCCGCATCTCGGAACTCCCCAAGCGCCGATCTCCGTCCTCTGGGGCTGCGGAACTCTCTGCAGCTGCCGGACTTGGAACTCAACATCACAGAATCTACTGCACATTGCTCAAGGAAAAAACGCACCATAATTATTATATATAGATAATTAGAGAAGTTATATAAATCCACTTATTATATAAATATATTATCCCTACCGTTTTAGCCGGGGGGACCTCCCTAAAATGTAACTTACATTTTGGGTAGGTAAAACCTTCGAAAATGTAACTTACATTTTGAAGGTGTCAATTCTGTGGAAGCCTCTATTCCTCAAAAAATGTAAGTATGGGGCCCTCTTGGGATATAAGAAGGAAATAAAGGTAACGTTCATATACAGTTATAAAACAAGGTTGGTGCAAGGATTACAAAAAACAGACACAATCACCAAGAACATCACTGAAAAAGCTAATCTGGCTGCAATTTTGAGCCAAGAATACTCGCATGGCCAGCTAAACGTAGCATATCCTGGTACCCCAGAACGGGGGGGATGTAAGCTACATTTTCCCCCTCCCCCCCCCATTGCCATGGTCACTACATGTCTGGTGTATTCCTGGGGAATACCTTGAGTATTCTTTGACCAGGACCATGCCTAGGGGGGTCGTAACTTACATTTTTCACCCTTCCAAAACCTGGATTTCTGGTACCTTACAATTTTTAAGTTACAATTAACCCCCCTAAAAAAACAGACCGAAAAATGTAAGTTACATATTGTAAGGTCCCCCCCCGAAAACCTGGGTTAAGTGGGCAGGGATAATATATTATCCAGGAGAAGAATTCTTGCACACAAACCATCACAAACCTCTGGCTACAAGCACGTGCCACTCATGCTTACTGTCCACTCATGATTACTGTCAACCCCGGCTGAATGAACCTCAGAGTTGTTTAAGTGGAGGGTGTTTGTAAAACATCTTTACATAATTTTCCAAATCTTTAAATTATTGTGGTAGAATGTGGTAGATTATCACCATTTGACCGCCTGGTCCAGCGCATTGAAGATGGAGGACTTCAGGTCGTTGCGATTCATGCCTTGGCTTATCTGGAAGGAGGGACCCCTGGGATCTCATGGCAAATGGAACCAAAAGGATCAGAAGGAACGACACCTCGAAAGCCCAGCGAGTATCTAGCACTAGCATGTACTAGCCATGATCAATGATATGGACTAGACTTCAATATAGAACCCCCAAGAAATTATTATACACACAATCTTCAGCTTAACACATCTGAAATCTGGATTCTGAATGACTAATTCCTAGGGCCTTTGCAGTCTGGCCACTTGGATTCAGTGATGCTGCTCTGGCTGTTCGATGCAAACCCAATGGAGCTGGCCACACAGCATGCGGTCCTAAAGCACCACCCCAAAGGTACTTGGCGGCTGCATGACATCACTTGGAAACACTTGGAACGGCACATGCATGTGTTCATCATACCAGGGTTCAGAAACAAGGACGATCATAATTCATGATAAACCAAGGAATGTCCACCCCTTGGTAATTAATGGGTTGGTAACCTGTGAATCTGTCGGTGGCTTTATCCTTCCCCTAATTGCGAATCCCGAATGGGATGGAACATAAACTAACATGCTTGAACTTATCTACCATGCAGTCGGGTTGTAATACGTCCTATGTGTTAGTGACATGTTAGTGACTACAAGTGTCTATAAATGTCCAAGTTCTTGCACGTGCATTGTGGTTTATATAGTTTCTAGTGCCTCCCCGTGTTTTTCCTATACGCACTTGACAGAACCAAGCAATACGGCAGCAACCCTCAAAAACATATATAGACAGTTGGACACCAGGAAATTCATTTGGAAAACTGCGATATCTTTCCTTCCATCTTCTTTTGGGGCCCTCATGGTGTGTAACATCTCCACATCTCCACCATGCTTTGCCAAGGCGTCTGAGCTGGGTAAAAGGCCTCTGCCAACATCCCACGAACCACACCAGCACAAGCGTGGCTATACCATGCCGAGGCGTGAACCGCAGCATGACGATGGAATTACAGGCCCAATGGAGGAACACAGGATAGATTCGGAATATCAGTGGATTATACTGGATGAGGGTCATGATGATCATGATGATTATGAACATCAACATATTCATGATGATAAGTTTCACTCTGTGGAGTCTGTGCGGTGCTTATACATGCATTTTACGTCTTCATAGGTTCATTTGAATATCTTTGAATACATTTGATGTTTGCAGTGCTTGTGGTGGCTTTCACAAAATTGATTTTGTGAAATGCACCGCACCAAAACGTCTTGTGTTTCTTTGTCGCATGGCTGGTGGCAAGTTCCAAAACCTGTTTCCTGCACAGGCACTATACGGGCGCAAGGCTTTGATGCAACGTGATGCCTTTGAAGCATACTGAAGGCATGTTTCAGTTGCTTCCACCCATGATTTCTGAACATTTCCGTGCGTTGACGCTATCTACAATTTTGGAACTTCAGTCTTCTCTTGCCGTAGTACTGAAAGCTTGAGCCAAACCCGCAATGGAATGGCTCCATAAGATCATGAACAACCAATAAAGAAACAAATCAGAAAAAGGCAAGTTTGTGTTTTGGACGATCCAGTTAAAACCAGTAACGAACATGTTGTCCGTAGGGCTTTAGCCCGAACCCCAGCCATTGACCAACAGCACCAATAGCAGCACCAGCTGCAACACGAAATTGCTCCTGGTGTCCATCTCGCCTGGGTCAACAACCCCACTCCAACTCATCTTTTGCTGTCTACATGGACATCATGGAAATGAACATGTTTTTGCTGGCGCAAACCATATGCCACATGAACAACGCATGAAAACATGGAGATTCCTGGTTTTGGTCAACTCTACATGTAGTTGCTCAAGCCTTGCCCCGGCTTTGAATCGTCGATTGATAAACATCTTTTCAGTGTTGTCTTTCCATCTTTGAGAAGTCCCTCTCGCTATTTTACTGTCAGCAGGTGGGATAATATGGAACAATAGTCAAGTAGCATGTATACATTTACAAATCATGTAATTTATATTATATAATTATATACTAGTATATATAATTATATTTACATACACCATCCATCTATTACATGGGGGTTGTCCTAAATTATTGTTCCCACAAAGGCCTCTTGGGCCGAGCTTGCGCCAACCTTGCGCGTTTCTTGCGCGACCACACTCCCAAATCACTTTCATCATTTCAGTTGTTTTTCATCATTATTCTCGTACTTGTTTTCGAATGTTAAATTTAGTGTTCACTTAGTATTTCGTACTGGGAAGTAGTTTGTGCAAGCTTTGTAGTACACAGTAGTACTGGGAAGTAGTTTGTGCAAGCTTTGTAGTACAAAGTAGTACTGGGAAGTAGTTTG